>JAEEGL013462953.1_pt1 | contig 49206 bp, 32 predicted proteins | sample 9134231 | NCBI WGS metagenome assembly JAEEGL01 (sample SAMN16246548, study PRJNA631951) | gut metagenome | biome: gut microbiome; feature: rumen; material: fiber-attached | host: Bos | place: Iran: Karaj | collected 2018-10 | reverse complement strand
TTTACGACCACGAATTTAACGAATGACACGAATTGTGCTACGCCACCACGCACTGTCGTATTATTATGCTGCCAGCTTGTATGCGCAGCCATTAGTGAATTGAATTCGTGAAATTGACTTCGTCGAATTCACTCACGCTCGGCATACTGAAAATATATTTTCGTCTGCACCCGCTAATTCGTGAAATTCGTAAAATTCGTGGTTAAAAAATAGAATCTGTGTACTTGAGAAACTTGAACATATCACTAATGGCCAGAAATATTTGTCACTAATATATTTCTTTCCTTTAGATAATTAGTGTCAATTTATGGCATGTATTTCTGGCAATTTGTGTAAAAGCCAAACGTGGGCAATTTAATTGACACCTTTCCTGCTATTTGGGTGACGCTTTACCAGCAATTTGTGTGAAGTTTAAGAAAAAAGCACGAAAAAGTTTGGAATTGTCAGAATTAGTTTGTATCTTTGCACCAAACATCAAACCAAAAAACAATAAGCTTATGAAACAGTTTGTACTCTTGATGACCGCAGCTGTCCTGATGGGCAGCCAGAATGTTCTCGCACAGAACAAAGTGAAAAACATTTATACCGAGGCCCAGACGCTGAAGGTAGAGCAGGTGGTGAACACCGACCAGACGGTACAGATTCACCGCTATCTCTTCGCTGGCTACAACACGCTGTGTCTGCCGATGTCGCTCACGGCCAGCCAGTTGGAGGCTGCCGCACCAGGCGCAAAGGTTGAGCGGCTGGCCGCCATCCGTCAGGAAGGCACCGTGCTGAACCTCTACTTCGTCGACTGCACCACCGAGGGCATCGAGGCTGGTGTACCCTACCTCATCTTCTCGCCCAAGACCCAGTACCTGCGCGCCAAGAACACCGAGGCCAACGGCTTCGAGACAGAGGCCAAGGTAATCCGCATGACCGACGGCAACGGCAACCAGGTGGCTTTCGGCAGCAGCTGGAACATGCGCACAAAGGACGGTCTGTATGGCATCCCCGCCAAGCAGGACAAAGCCATACTCGAGAGTGTGCTGACACGTACCAACGGCGAGCAGTCGTTCCTGCCCACCCGTTGCGGCTTCAGCTGGGAACAGCAGTCGGCAACCGCTGGCAAGCTGGAGATCAAGCACGTCAGCATGGGCGAGGTCACAGCCATCCGCACAGCTATCAGCGACGAGCAGGGTGACGGTTCCGTTTACGACCTGAACGGCCGTCGTGTCAATGGCAACGGCAAGGGCCTCTACATCCAAAACGGCAAGAAAGTCGTAAGATGACACTATGAGCATCAACATGCTACAATGGACAGCCGCCATCATCCAGCAAAAGGAGGTGGCGGCTGTTCCTGTAATGACCCATCCGGGCATTGAGCTGAACGGACACACGGTGCGCGAGGCCGTCAGCGACGGGAGGATACACGCCGAGGCCGTCATAGAGCTGGCACGCCGCTTTCCGAGTGCCGCCGCATGTACCATTATGGACCTGACGACGGAGGCCGAGGCCTTCGGTGCCGAGGTGGTGTTCAGCGACGATGCCGTACCCGCCGTGACAGGCCGCCTGCTGACGGACGCCGCGAGCATCGAACGCCTGCAGGTGCCGTCGCTGAAGGCTGGGCGCATCCCACAGTACCTAAAGGCGAACCTGCTGGCAGCCAAGGCCATCAGGAACCTCGACCCCTCAGGGGAGGGTACTGGTGGACTGCATCCGCTGCTGGCCGGCTGCATCGGCCCGTTCTCGCTGGCAGGGCGGCTCTACGACATGTCGGAAATCATGGTGCTCATCTACGAGCAGCCGACGGCAGCCCACCAGCTGTTGGACAAGTGTACCGAGTTTATCGGGAAATACTGTCAGGCACTGAAGCTGACGGGAGCCAACGGCGTGGTGATGGCTGAGCCGGCTGCCGGCCTGCTGTCGAACGACGACTGCAGCACGTTCTCGTCACAGTATGTGAAACGCATCGTACAACAAGTGCAGGACGAGACATTCATCGTCGTGCTACACAACTGCGGCAACACGGGGCACTGCACCAAAGCCATGGTGGAGACGGGAGCCGCTGCCTACCACTTCGGCAACAAGTGCCGCATGGAGGACGTCATCCGCGACGTGCCACCCACGGCACTGGCCATGGGCAACATCGACCCCGTGTCGGTATTCAAGGACGGCACGCCTGAGACCATGCGCCAGACGGTGAACGAGCTACTGGATGCCATGCGCCCCTACCCTAACTTCGTGCTGTCCAGCGGCTGCGACACCCCGCCGCATACACCCGTCGAGAACATCAACTCGTTCTTCGAGGCTCTCAACGATTATAACAAATCAGCTGCTTCATGATTTATTTATCAAGAATTAGAGAATTTGAGAATTAACTAACCACAGATTGCGCAGATAGCACAGATTTTTTCTGTTTAATCCGTTAAAGCTGTGGTCAAAAAAGGAACGTGAGATAATTGTATTTGTATTTTCGGAAATGGAATTACAATAAGGCATGACTGTAAAGACGCTGACATACGACGAACTGCAGATAGCCCCTGCCGACATCTACGAGCAGATGGGCTATCACGGTGCGCCGCCCGACGTGGCGACGCAGGACGAGACGCGACATATAATAAATATGGTACGCGCGAGGCTCCGTCCTCAGTTCTGCTTCCGCGTGGTACGTCAGCTGCCGGCCTTCAGCATGGGCCACATCATCGAGCGACAGCTGCAAGGCTCGGAGGCCTACGCCCTGTTCATCGCCACCAGCGGACGGGAGTATGAGGCGTTCCAGCAACAGCTGAAAGAGCAGGGCGACATGGTACACGTGTTCATAGCCGACGCCCTGGGCAGCGTCATCGCCGAGAAGTGTGCCGACAGGATGGAAGAGACGCTGCAAGAGAGCATCGACAAACTCGGCTGGCAGCACACCAACCGCTTCTCGCCCGGCTACTGCGGCTGGCACGTCAGCCAGCAGCAGCTGCTGTTCGCACAGTTCGACGGCCAGACGTGCGGCGTCACACTGACCGACTCGTCACTTATGCTACCCATCAAATCAGTCAGCGGACTTGTTGGCATTGGCCAACACGTCCGCCGACTCGAATATACTTGTGGTCTCTGCGACTTCCAGCAGTGCTACAAGCGTAAGCACCGCCAGAAGTAGCCTCACACTACTGGGCTATCAACGACATGGCAAAGCCGCCGCCGGGAGCCTCTTTCAGCTTGAGTGTCTGTCCGGCCTTCACGGTCTTCTTGGTGATGACGTAGGCCTGGGGATTGGTCTCGTAGTGGGCATCCTTGCCGTCGGCATAGATGGTGCAGTCGTACTTGCGTCCCTTGTCGAGGAAGTCGAGCTTCACCACAGCCTCATGGCCGTTCTCGTCGCACTTGCCTCCCACAAACCAGTTGTCGGTACCTTTCGCCTTGCGGGCCACCGTAATGTAGTCGGCAGGCTCGGCTTCGAGGTAGATGCTGTTGTCCCAGTCGCACGCCACGTCGCGGATGAACTGGAAGGCATCGTCGAACTTCTCGTAGTTCTCAGGCAGGTCGGCAGCCATCTGCAGCGGCGAGTACATGGTCAGGTAGAGGGCCAGCGAGCCGGCGATGGTGATGCGGGCCCACGACGGGTTGTCGCTCCACTCTGACAGTTTGGTGACGAAGATGCCCGGCGTGAAGTCCATCGGGCCGCCCTGTAGACGGGTGAACGGCAGGATACAGGTATGGTCAGGACGAGAGCCACCGAACGCCTCATACTCCGTGCCACGTGCCGACTCGTTGCCGACGAGGTTAGGATAGGTGCGGCAGAGACCGGTAGGACGCGTAGCCTCATGGGCGTTGATCATGATGTGGTGCTTGGCAGCCTCCTTGACGACATATAGGTAGTGATTGTTCATCGACTGCGAGTAGTGGTGGTCGCCACGTGGAATGATGTCGCCAACGTAGCCCGTCTTCACGGCATCGTAACCGTACTTGTTCATCAGTTGGAAAGCCTTCTCCATGTGCCGCTCGTAGTTCTGGGTGGAGCTACTGGTCTCATGGTGCATCAGCAGTTTCACACCCTTGGAGTGGGCATAGTCGTTCAGCATCTTGATGTCGAAGTCGGGATACGGCGTCTGGAAGTCGAACACATCGCGCTTCCACATGTTGGCCCAATCCTCCCAACCTACGTTCCAGCCCTCGACGAGCACTTCCTGCAGGCCGTTCTTGGCGGCGAAGTCGATGTAGCGCTTCACCTTATCGTTGTTGGCGGCATGACGGCCGTTGGGCTTCACCTTCTTCCAGTCGATACGGTCGAGCTTGATGCTGGGGAACTCGTCGGTGTAGTTCCACGACGACTTGCCGACAATCATCTCCCACCATACGCCACAGTACTTCGTGGGATGAATCCAGCTCACATCGTCGAGTGCGCACGGCTCGTTGAGGTTGAGAATAAGGTTGCTGGACAGCATGTCGCGGGCATCGTCGCTGACCATCACCGTACGCCACGGTGTCTCGCAGGGCGTCTGCATGGCACCCTTCAGGCCAGTAGCATCAGGAGTCAGATGACTGACGAAGGTGAAAGGCTGCGGCAACGGATAGTCGGAGGCCGTCGGGTTGGGCGTATAGGCATTGGTATGTCCCTTCAGCTGAGTGGTGAGTGCCTTGGTCTGGCCGTCCACCAGCTCCAGGTGCATGGTGGCATAGTCGGCACACGCTGCCTCATGGATATTGATGTACAGGCCGTCCTGTGTCTTCATCTGCAGCGATGTCTGTACGCCAGTCTCCGAGAATACGGCGACGGAGGAGTTGGTCCAGTTGACAGCCTTCTCCATACGTCCGCGAATCTCCGACAGCTTCGACTCCTGTGTTTCCTGCTCCTGCGTGTCGTAGTCGCCGGGCAGCCACCAAGCGGTATGGTCGCCCGTCATGGCAAACTCGCTGCGCTCCTCCTTGATAAGGAAGTAGTTGAGGTCCTTCTGCTGCGGGAACTCATAGCGGAAGCCGATGCCGTCGTCGTAGACACGGAAGCGGATAAGCATCGTGCGGTGATGGCGGCGAGGCTGCATCTGCATGTCTGGACGAGTAGGCTTGACGCGTTCGAGCCACTGTTGCGACAGGGTGGTTACATACTCGTTGTAATGGTTGCGGATGTCGCGTGTCTCACCCCATACGGGCTGCCATGTCTCGTCGAACGTAGAGGTCTTCTCATTCTCCAACGTGAAGCCGTCCATCAAGTCACGTTCGTCCATACCTGCCGAGGCATGCTTGTCCTTGGCCAGCTCCAGTCCGAGGTGCGAAGGGCGTACCACTTCCCTACCCTTATAAAATAAGGTATAGGTAGGCCGTCCCTGTTCGACGGTGAAGTTAAGTACCACGTTGCCATTAGGCGACTTCACTTCTGCAGCATAGCCACTCAATGTTGTTGCTAATAATAGCAATAATAATGTTATTTGTCTCATAATCTTAAGTTAATTGTATTGCACCTGATAGGTTATTTGCCACAGAGAGTTTTTTGTCACGGAGAGTTTTTTGCCACGTCAGGACACGGAGAGACACGGCGTTTTTTTTCTTGCCACGGCGGAACACGGAGAAACACGGATTATCTACATGCGGCCACTCTGTGAAACCAGTGTGCGGACCGTCTCGTTGAAGTCATCCTCCTGCAGCAGCTGCTCGATGGTCAGGTGCATGCGGTAACGCCAGTAGTGTCGGGGGTTGGCGGGGATGTTGATGCGCTCGGCATTCTGGTCAGGCAGTCGCAGACGCTCGTCGATAGACAGCCAGTCCTGCAGCGACAGCAGACAGAGCATGGAGGGTGACGTCAGCTGACGGCTCACGATGTCCTTGGCCAGCCAGCCAGGCAGCGGATGAGGAGCAGCGCCGCCACGGTGCAGCATCTCATTGTAGTAGGCCTGTGTCTGCTCCTCGTCCTCGTCCCACCACTGACGGAGCGTCGGCATGTCGTGGGTCGAGAAGGTACACACGCTACGGTAGGGGTAACGCGACAGGTGGCCAAAGCGCACGCTGGGGTCCTTCGGCATGGTCTGTATCTCAAGCGAAAGGATGCGCAGCTCGTTCATGACCCAGGGAACGCAGTCGGGTACCATACCCAAGTCCTCGGCACATACCAGCATTCGCGTGGCCTGTGTCAGACGCGGCAGCTTCTTCATGGCCTCCTGGTACCAGAACTGGTTGTTGCGACGGTAGAAATAGTCGTTGTACAGACGGTTGAAGTTCTGTTTCTCGTCGTCGTTCAGCTTCTGGTATGGCTCCTGGAACTGAACGGCAATACGCGGATGCCAGCGGTCGCAACGCTTGTGGTCGACCAGGAACAGGTCGTCGTGGCCGTAGATGCCATAGCCCTCTATCTCCTCGCGGCTCAGACCCAGAGCAGGAGCAAACTGACCCTCCAGTCCGGACTTTGCAGGCATGGGAATCTCCCAGATGCGGAAAAAGCCTAAGACGTGGTCGATGCGGTAGGCATCGAAGTACTGTGCCATCTTACGGAAGCGGCGCACCCACCACTGACAGCCATCTTTCAGCATCTCGTCCCAGTTGTAGGTGGGGAACCCCCAGTTCTGGCCGTCGGCAGAGAACGGATCGGGCGGCGCACCGGCCTGACCGTTCAGGTTGAAGTACTTCGGTTCCACCCAGGCCTCCACACCGTCGCGGCTAATGCCAATGGGGATGTCACCTTTCAGGATGACATGATGCTTACGCGCATAGTCGTGGGCAGCACGCATCTGGCTGTCGAGGTTGTACTGGACGAAGAACCAGAAGTCCAGCGCCTTTGCAGCAGCACCACTCTTGGTGGCTGTGGGCTTGGCACTTTCAGGCCATTGGTTAAAGTCTGCCGTGCCGTACTTGTCGCGATTCACACAGAACTGAGCGTATGGCACCAGCCACTCCTTGTTCTGCTCATAGAACTCTTTATAGCCCTTAGTGGCCTTCACCTTCTTCCACTCCTGAGCAAACAGCTCGTGCAGATAGTCCATCTTGGCAGCGAACATACGCTCATAGTCAATCTGAGGCAGGGCGTTCAGCTCCTGGCGCAAGGCCTCAAAACGCTCTCGCTTCTCCTGGTCCTTCAGCTCCGGCAACTGACGGAAGTCGGTGTACTGCGGATGCAGGGCGTAAATGCTGATGGAATTATACGGATAGCTGTCCTGCCACGTTCCGGTCATATTGGTATCGTTGATGGGCAGCACCTGCAGGATGCGCTGGCTGGTCTTGTCCACCCAGTCGATCATCATCTTCAGGTCGCCAAAGTCACCCACGCCGAACGACCCCTCGCTGCGCAGCGAGAAGACTGGCACCACAGTGCCGGCTCCCTTCCACGGATAGACAGGGAAGTAGGCCTGCGACAACTCGTAAATCACCACCTCATTATCCTTGATGACAGGTAGCGATACTGTCCGGTTGGCACCCTCCTCCCAGACGGGCAGGTCGATTCCGAGAATAACGAACTTGAACTCAAGGTTTTGGGGCAGCGCAGCAGCATCAAGGCTGATGACCCACTCATGGTACTCATGCTCATACATAGGCAACGCCTTGCTGGCATCCCAGTTTCCAAGAGCATCGCCGGCACCCACCAGTCCCAGTTGCTGACCAATACGCAGCTGCGGCGCACGGGCCTTCAGCCGTATGGTGCGCTGGAACTCGGTCGGCGTACTCATTTCACGCTGACAGGCCATGATACAGTCAGTCAGTGCCGAGCTATACATATAGGAATCCTCGGGAATGTCAATCCAGTGGTCGTACACCGTATAGTGTGTGCCCTTCAGGGCGGCAAACTCCAGTCGATGGGGTTCTACGAGCCATTCGTGGCGTACCTCCTCCTGGCCACGCATCAGACTATAGTAGTAGTCGATGAACGTACCGGCATTGGGCTGCTTTGTGACTTCCACAAACCAATGCAGTCCATCGAGAGTCGTCATCTTATGCTGCGACACCTTGGTTGCATCGTCTGCAGCACATATATTCAGCACCAGGTCTTCGCCGAAGACGGTCTGATATTCCAAATTGAATAGTATCTTCATAGTAGTATACATTTTTATTGTTAGTAAGTAATCTGTTTCTTATCACTTCGTCTTGATGACTGTCACACAGGCAGCACCAATCAGCAGACTGACACCAGCCACAATCATCATGGTAGACTGTGCAGAGCCAACCATCGTCAGGATAGTACCACCCAGAGCGGCAGCTATAATCTGAGGCACACAGATCGTTCCGTTGAACAGTCCCAGATAGGCACCCATGTGACCATATCCCTGGAGGGCATTCGTGACCAGCGCAAAAGGCATAGCCAGCATGGCAGCCCAGGCAAAACCAATTAGCACAAAGGGAACGAAGAGCATGTACTGGTCATGGATGAAAGGCACCATAGCAAAGCCGATACCGCCAAGCACAAGACTGAGCGAATAAGCCAACTTGGTGTTCTTGAACTGTGTCAGCACAGCTGCCCACACTACCGAGCCAATAGCCTGAACGGCAAAGAGAATGCCTACCCAGTCGGCAGCATCCTGATAGTTCTTGCTGGCAGTGTCAGTGGTGTTCCACACCGTGTCAGCTATCGTTCCTGCGGTATACGTCCACATATACATAAAGGCTACCCAGCAGAAGAACTGCACCAGACCGACCTTCCAGAAAGCCGATGGGGCGTTCTTCAGCAGCGTTATCCAGTTGACGCTGTCCTCTTTCTGCTCGGGGGCGGGGTTATACTCCAGATATTCAGCCGGATTCCACTCCTTCACCTTGCTCGTGGTGTAGATGACACAGCCTATCAGGATGGCAGCTCCGATGTAGAACGACCAGATGACAGAGTCGGGAATGACGCCCTTGGCTGCCACATTGCTGATGCCCACGAAAGCAAAGACGTAGGGGAACACATAGCCCACCACACTGCCTGCATTGCACAGGAACGACTGGATGCTGTAAGCCTTCGCCTTCTGTTCCTCGTTGACCATATCGCCCACCAGCATCTTAAACGGCTGCATGGCCATGTTGATACTGGTGTCGAGGAACATCAGTGCAACGAGACCGAACACCAGTGCAGCACCGATGCTCAAACCCAGCGATCCGCTGTTTGGCAACAAACACATCACCAGCACGGCAACGGCAGCTCCTACAAACAGGTAAGGAATACGACGGCCGAAGCGCGTCCATGTCTTGTCGCTCAGTGTGCCGACAATAGGCTGAACCAGAATGCCCATCAGCGGGGGCAGTATCCAGAAGTAACTCAATGAGTGTGGGTCAGCACCCAGCGTGGCAAAGATACGAGAAATGTTGGCTGACTGCAGCGCGTAAGCTATCTGCACGCCGAAAAATCCGAAACTCAAGTTCCAGAGACTCCAAAATGGTAAATTCGGTTTTTGTTTCATTGTTATATTGTCTTTGTTGTTAATTGATCTACCTTGTTGTTCCCCTGACTATCAAGCGGGTGCGGACAACACGGCGTTCTGCCTTGTCGTGAGGAATGAGGCCCTCCACCTGACTGATCAGGATGTCGGCAGCCTCCTCACCAACCTTCACACCACGCTGTTCCACGGTCGTCAGCATGGGGTCGCAGGCCACGGCACGCTGTCCGTTGGTGAAGCCGCAGATACTGACATCCTCAGGTACCTTGAAGCCCATGCGCTTGGCTGTGTACAGGATGCCAATGGCTGTATCGTCGTTGATGGCGAAGAAACCGTCAGGATGATTCTCGCCACTGAGCACCTCTGGCGTGACCAGTTCGGCATCGGTACGGTTGTCACATTGTAACGTCAGCGACGGGTCGTATGCTACGCCATGCTTCAGCAGCGCGTCCTTGTAGCCGTTGAAACGGTTCTTGGAAATCTCCAGATTCATGGCAGCTCCATAGAAGGCAATCCGTGTACAGCCTGTCTCTATCAGGTACGACACGGCATTGAAGGCTCCCATATAGTCGTCGACCACCACGCGACTGGCATTCACGCCCGTACATATTCTATCGTAGAACACCAGCGACAGACCGGCGTCCATCAGCCGCTGGAAATGCTCGTACTGCTTCGTGTCCTTGGCCTGTGAGACGATGACGCCACATACCTTGTTCTCAAAGAAAGACTGGCAGATGCGCACCTCACGCTCGTACTGCTCGTTGCTCTGCGCCACCATGATGCGATAGCCCCGTGCCAATGCCTCCTCCTCGATACCCGACAACACCGACATGAAGTAGAAATGCGTAAACTCGGGGATGATGACGCCGATGACCTTCTGAGGCTGGATGCGCGAGTAGCGCAACGACTCAGCCAGCACATTGGGCGTGAAGTTGTGCTCACGGGCATACTGCTGTATGGCCGCACGACGCTCTGCCGAGATGCGAGGCGAATCCTTCAGCGCACGGGAAACCGTTGCCACCGAGATACCAAACACTCGGGCTATGTCCTTCATCGTCAATGGGGTATTCTCTTTCATCAGGCCAGTAAAAAAATTTACGATTTTAGTTTCGTTGGTGCAAAGTTATTGAAAAGTTTCTTTCGCTGTCTTATATCTTTATTTTTTATATGCAAACAATTATGCAAACGTTTGCACCAACTACTTAACGTATTTAACGCCAAAAAAGTATTATCGTATGATAATTTTCTTTACTTTTGCAATTGATTTAAATCAATATCATCTTAAAACTTAAGAAACAAACATTATACTAACTTTAAAAATTAAATGATGAAGCAGGTAAACATTAGAATCCCGTTCAGGATGCTTGTCCTCGTGTTAGGACTCTTCCTTTCGGTAGGAGCTTTTGCGCAAATCAACGTAAAAGGCCATGTTAAGGATGCTCAGGGCGAACCTATCATCGGTGCCACCGTACGTGTGGTAGGAACACAGACTGCCACCGTCACCGACTTCGATGGTAATTTTGTTCTGACAGCGAATCAAGGTGCTGACATCTCCATCTCGTATGTCGGATGCCAGACAGAAACCGTCAAGGCTGCTCCCAACATCGAAGTCACGCTGAAAGACGATGCCACCGTACTGGAAAACGTGGTGGTCATCGGTTATGGACGCGCCCGTAAGAGCGACCTGACAGGTTCAGTAACAGCTATCAAGCCAGACGACAAGAACCACGGCTTGAACGTCAACGCCCAGGACATGATCAGCGGTAAGATTGCCGGTGTGAGCGTTATCGCCGGTGACGGTACTCCTGGTGGCGGCGCACAGATCCGCATCCGTGGCGGCTCGTCACTGAATGCCTCCAACGACCCGTTGATCGTCATCGACGGTCTGGCTATGGACAACTATGGTGTGCAGGGTCTTGCCAACCCCCTCTCGATGGTGAACCCGAACGATATTGAGTCGTTCACCGTGCTGAAGGATGCTTCAGCTACTGCTATTTACGGTAGCCGTGCTTCTAACGGTGTGATCATCATCACCACCAAGAAGGGCCGCGCCAACCAGAAGCCGACCTTCAACTACAGCGGCAACGTTTCCTTCGCCACCAAGAAGAAGACCACAAAGGTGCTGAACGGCCCACAGCTGATGAGTTTCATCGAGGAACTCTATGGTAAGGACAGCGACGCCTACAACGCATTAGGTTATCTGGATGCCAATGGTAATAAGCAGTATGCCAACACCGACTGGCAGGACCAGATTTTCCGTACGGCCGTCTCCACTGACCACAACCTGACAATGTCGGGCGGTCTGAAGAACATGCCCTACCGCGTGTCATTAGGCTACACCAACAACCAAGGTATTATCAAGACTTCGAAGTTCGAGCGTTACACCGCCAGCATCAACCTCTCGCCGTCGCTGCTGAAGGATCACCTGAAGCTGAACCTGAACGCCAAGGGTATGATTGCTAAGAACCGCTATGCAGAAGGTGGTGTAGGACAGGCCGTATCGATGGATCCCACCAAGGCCGTCAGAAGTGACAACCCCATCTACAAGGACTACTTTGGAGGCTATGTGCAGAGCTATACTTCTGCTGCCTACGAGGGTGCTGCCGACTGGCTGTACGTCCAGAAGGGAACCTCCAACCCCGTGGCCTCTCTCAATCAGAACGACAACCACGCCACGTCGAAGACCTTCATCGGCAACATCGAGGCTGACTACTCTATCCACGGTTTTGAGGACTTACACCTGCACATGAACGCAGCTATGGACGTTTCCTCCGGTAAGCAGTGGTATGACCGCAGCCGTTACTCCACCTCGGCCTACTACTATGGCTACAATGGCTGGAGCACCATGGATACCTACAACCTCCAGCTCTCGCTTTATGCCCAGTACATGAAGGACTTTGCCAAGGTTCACCACTTCGACATCATGGCCGGTTACGAGTGGCAGCACTTCCACAAGAAGACCAACTGGTACGGCTACGGCACATACCCTGCCGGCAACACCGTATATGCTGAGGGTACCCACCATGAAGACCCCAAGGAGACAGGACAGCTGACAAAGTACCAGACCGAGAACTACCTCGTCTCGTTCTTCGGCCGTCTGAACTACTCGCTGATGGACCGCTATATGCTGACCTTCACGCTGCGTGCCGACGGTTCGTCACGCTTCAACTGGCTGCCCGGCAACAAGAACCAGCAGTGGGGTTACTTCCCAGCCGTTGCACTGGCCTGGCGCATGAAGGAAGAGTCGTTCCTGAAGAACGTCAGTTTCCTGAGCGATGCCAAGCTGCGTTTAGGATGGGGTCTCACTGGTCAGCAGGAAGGTATCGGTGACTACACCTACATCCCCGTGTTCAAGCCCAACAGCAACACCCACGCTATGTATCCTGTTCTCGGCGATGGTACCACTTACCGTCCGCAGGCCTACAACCCCGAGCTGACTTGGGAGAAGACCACCACATGGAACGCTGGTATCGACCTGTCGTTCTGGAACAGCCGCGTAGAGCTGGCCGTCGACTGGTACTACCGTAAGACCACCGACCTGATCAACACTGTCTTCGTGGCAGCAGGCTCTAACTTCCGCAACAAGGTGACCTCGAACATCGGTTCACTGCACAACACTGGTTTTGAGTTCATGACCACCGTACGCCCCATCCAGACGAAGGACTGGCGCTGGGAGGTCAGCTACAACTTCACCTACAACCACAACGAGATTGACAAGCTCATCGGCAGCGACGAAGAGGACTACTTCATCGAGACAGGTGGTGGTCTGACAGGTACGGGCGGCAATATCCAGGCCCACACCGTCGGCAAGCCCATCAGTGCCTTCCACGTTTACCAGCAGGTGTACGACCAGAACGGCAAGCCCATCCTCAATACCTTCGTTGACCGTAACGGCAATGGCTATCTCGACGGTGGCGACCGCTATTACTACTACAAGCCGGCAGCCGACGTGCTGATGGGACTGTCGTCCAAGCTGCAATACAAGAACTGGGACCTCGGTTTCTCCATGCGTGCCAGCCTTGGCAACTATGTTTTCAACAGCACAGCCTCTGGCTCGAGCAACGTCGGTTCAGGTGCCGTCTACACCAACGGCAACCTCAGCAACCTCCGCGTTTCCTCTGTTGAGCGCGGCTTCACCAACGTGTCGCAGCAGCAGTATGCCTCAGACTATTTCGTCGAGAACGCCTCGTTCCTGAAGCTTGACAACATCACCCTGGGCTACTCATTCGAGAAGCTCTTCGGTGCAAAGATTGCAGGACGTGCGTACGCAACAGTTCAGAACGTATGGACCATCACCAACTACACGGGTATCGACCCCGAGGTGGCCAGCGGTGTTGACGGCGACATGTATCCCCGTCCTCTGACCACGATTGTTGGTGTTAGCCTGAACTTCTAAGAATCAAGGTATAATAATAAATAAGGTATAAAAGCAAGAAACTATGAAACTGAAATATATATTACCAGTTGCCTTGTTTGTCGGAGCCACCTTCTGCACATCCTGCGTGAAGGACTTGGAGGTCGACAACATCAATCCGCAGGAGGTATCTGACTTCAACGAAGACTATATCTTCAACAAGATTTACGGAAACCTGGTGCTGACAGGTCAGGTTGGCCCTAACGGCGATAGTGACCTGGACGACATCGACGAAGGTACGTCAAACATGACGCGACTCATATGGAACCTCAACACACTGACTACCGACGAGGGTCACTGCTGGTGGAACGACCCCGGCATGCCGGAGCTGAACCGTAACACGTGGACCAACTCGAACGTCATGATTAAGGCACTGTACTACCGTCTGATGTTCGGTGTCACTCTCTGTAACTTCTATCTGGAGAATGCCAACAGCGACGATGCTGCCACAAAGCAGAAGCGTGCCGAGGCCCGCTTCATGCGCGCACTGCACTACTTCTACCTGATGGACCTCTACGCCAACCCGCCGTTCCTGACCAAGCTGTCGAGCGAGAATGCACCGCAGATTCAGCGTGCTGACCTCTTCCTGTTCCTCGAAAGCGAGCTGAAGGACATCATCGGCGAGGGTGAAGGCGATGAACTCTTAGGTGATGCCAAGACTGTCGAGTACGGACGTGCCGACAAGGCTGCCGGCATGCTGCTGCTGTCCAGAATGTATTTGAACGCTGAGGTGTACACTGGCACTCCACGTTGGGCTGATGCCAAGAACTACGCAGACAAGACCATCGGCACCAGCTACAAGCTCTGCACAGAGGGTAAGGCAGGCTTCAGCGCCTACCAGCTGCTGTTCATGGGTGACAACGACACCAACGGTGCTCAGAACGAAATCATTCTTCCCGCCCTTCACGACGGTGAGTTGACCCAGACCTGGGGTGGTTCACTGTTCATGATTGCTGCTCCCGCCGCCGAAACCATGAAACAGGAGCACTTGTACGGCAACGAGACCGATCCTGCCACTGCAGGAACACTGGCCGGAACCGTAACAGGCTACGGAACCACTGAGTCGTGGGACATCGGTCTGCGCGCCCGCAAGAACTTCTCTACAATGTTCTTCGGCGACAAGGCCTCTGACAACAGCATCACATTAGGTGTACCCTGGCAGGTAGTGCGTGGCGTCGGCGACGACCGTGCCATCTTCTATACCGCAACCCAGAAGCTGAGCATCCAGAAGGAGGATGACAAGAACCAGGGACTTATCTACATGAAGTACAACAACATCCACTCTGACGGCACTGCCGGTCACCATAGCGGTGGACAGTTTGTCGACACGGACTATCCCATCCTGCGCCTGGCTGAGGCATATCTTATCTCTGCAGAGTGTGATGCCCGTCTCCACGGAGACGAGTGTACTGACGAAGGTGTCAAACGTATCAAAGACCTGAGGATTCGTGCCAACGTCAAGACCGGCAACATGTATGACGGCATCGGTGCCGACGCCATCAACAAGGTAACGCTGGACGACATCTTCAAGGAGTGGTCACGCGAGTTCGGCTTCGAGGGCATGCGCCGCATGGTGCTTATCCGCTTCAACCGCTATGCCGGACAGAGCGACTACGTATGGGAATGGATGGGCGGTTCGCAGGCCGGCACACCGATTGACAAGCGCTTCAACATCTTCCCCATTCCTGACAGTGAGTTGAATGCCAACCCCAACATCAAGCCGAATTACAAATAAGCAACCCTAAAAACAAACAGATATGAAAAAGTTAAGTTTTCTGGCTTCACTGCTGATGGGTACTCTGTTCTTCGCTGCCTGCGATGCAGACCGCGACGACAACCCCAAACTGGACTTGACGAAGACTCAGGACCCCATTCAGCTGAACACCCCGATATTTGCCGGCGGCACATACGACCTGGACTACACCGACTCCATCGAGTTCACCTGCACGGCACCCAACTACGGATTCCCCGCCACGGTGACATACGTGGTACAGCTATCCATGAGCGAGGACATGGCAAAGCCCAACGAGTTGCCCAGCACGTTCTCGTCCAACAGGATGGTGGTTCCTGGCAAGGAACTGGCTATCGCCACCACCAAGCAGGCTCTTGACAAGCTGGCCTTGAAGCAGGACCAGTTCCCCATCGAGTCCCCCGTCTATGTGCGCATTCGCGCTTTCATTGATGGTGTGGAGGGTTCAGAGACACTCTCTAATGTCATCAAGCTGAACAAGGTGAGGACCAAGTTTGCACTGCCCGACGTTGAGATGCCTAATCCACTGTACGTCTGCGGTAAGTTTACTGACAACGACTGGGAAAAGGCTGTTCCTTCAGTACCTCTCCACAGTGCTCCAAGCACCCACTGGCGCATGGTATATGTTGACCAAGATGGTATCTTGACCAGTCCCGCCAAGGCTCCTGCCAACTATGCCGATGACTACATCACGACGACCTACACCAGCAAGACCGTGGGCTTCGGCGTCGATGACAACGGTAAGATTACTGCCGCAACAGCCGGATGGTATCTGATGATTATCGATGCCACTGTTGACAACGACAAGCGTACCATGGAACTCTCATTCACATTCAATCCTGCTGAGGTATGGCTCATCGGTACCAGTATCGTCAACCCCGAGGTGGGTATCCTTGGCAAGGACGATCCTGAGACAGGTATGACGTCCAACTGCTGGAACGAGACCATTCTGCGCACCGAGTATGAAGAGTACGTCAAGTTTGAGACGCCCACCGAGATGAAGGGTTCGTTTGTATCTCCTCAGCTGACCAGTCCTGTCGACGGCGACGGTGGCACACGTGCCTATGTCAAGGTTAAGACCGCCGACTGGTGGAAGAGCGAGTTCTTTGTCTTCGACAAGAAGATTGTCTATCGTGGTGCCGGTGGCGACCAGGAGCGTGTCAACGGTAATAAGGGCCAGCGCGTCTATCTGAATTTCTCTGATGATACTGGTGACCTGAAGTAATGAAGAAACCTTAAACAAAGTACAATTATGAAAAAGTTATCAATATATCTGATGCTCGTCATCGCAGGCTGGTCACTGACCGCCTGCGACGAGAGCCACAACGACTATGTGCAGCCCACTGTCTATCAGCAGCCGGAGGCCGTCACGATTGAAGGCTTTGAGGCCACGCCGACTGCAGCAGCTTCAGGCGAGATTAATCTGGGAACCATGACCGAGGATGCCATTCAGCTGTTCACCCTGAAGAAAGGCACGCTGCCCGAGGGTGTCTCATTGGAGAATATCCGCCTTGAGGCATGGCCTGCTGACAAGGAGCAGAATGTGGCAACCAACGTGGTCGCCACTGAAGACGGCATGGTAACGAAGGAGGAACTGGCCAAGCTCGTCTATACCTTCTACGGCAAGAAGTCTACCGTACGTACATTCACCGCCAAGCTGTTTGCCAATGCCTTCAAGGGCAAGGAGGCACAGCTCATCACCTTAGGCGACTTCACGCTGAAAATCAAGCCTGAGGAGTTGGAGAATCCGTACTACTATATTTATGGCGGTGCCACCTCATCAAAGAGTGCCGACGCTTATAAGACAGTGATGACTCCCGATGCAGAAAGCGACGTCATCTTCTACTACACAACGAAGTGGGTCAGCAGCGGTGATGTGAAGATTTGGAACTCCAAGTACTGGCAGGAAGGCTACCTGATTAATGACTTCTCAAAGCTCTATGGCTCTGGCGAAGAAAAGCCCACCTCATACAAGGGCTTGACGGGCAAACTGGAACAAGGTCGCAACTCGTATATATTCGCACCAGCCAAGAAGTTCTATACATTCAAGATTGACCTTGAAGAACTGACTTATGAGTGGATTGAATTAGAGGACCAGAATCCCACAAGCTATACCACCGTTTCGCTGATTGGCGGATTCAACAGCTGGGCAGAGGATGTTGACATGGTAACTGTCGACAAGGCGAAGCACAACTGGTATACCAAGGTTACTTTTGCTGAACAAACAGAGCTGAAGTTCCGCGCCGACCACGACTGGGCTGCTAACTGGGGCTTTGGCGACAGCGCAGGAGCCTGGACGGTCAACGATGACGTTTGGGCTAAACAGTGCAACATGGATGGCGGTAACATCGTTGTTCCTGCTGGCACTTACCACGTGTACTTCTGCGACATCACAGGTGCAGCCCACTTCGTAGCCGCAGAAGAATAGCATCCTACTCATAAATCCTTACAACAGACGGACACCTACCACAGTGTCCGTCTGTTGTTATTAAACATTTCACAGCGTAAACGATTGCACAAAGTCTTCACTCTTTTTTACATCAATAACACATCACATTTAAAGATAAAATGCTATCTTTGCTGCCAGATTGCTGAAAACGAGAGAATTCACATATTAACTAACATTTATTACAAATTTAAAACTTAATGATTATGAAGAAAATCTTTACTCTTATCGTGATGCTCGCTGCCACACTTGGTATGCAGGCACAGGACACATGGACTATTGCTGGTTCCAAGGCACTTCTGGGTGTCAACTGGGATCCCTCTGCAACAGAAAATGACATGACAGAAGCCGCTGGCGCATATCAGCTGGTCAAGAGAGCCTTGATGCTGAAGGCAGGTGACTATGAGTTCAAAGTATGCAAAAACCATGGCTGGGATGAGTCATACGGAGAAGGTGAAGGAAATGCCAAACTCACCATCGAAGAAGACGCTGAGTACACAGTAACATTCACCTTCGATCCTACAGACATCTCTTCACTTGCTGCTACTGCACTGAAAACTGGTGATTACGTTGCTCCCACAGAAGAGCAGACTTGGACTGTCGCAGGTGTTGGCCCCATTTGCGGTTCTGATTGGAACCCAGAGGACGCTTCCAATGACATGACAAGCTCCGATGGCATCAACTTCACACTCGTCAAAGAGGGATGCAAACTCGAAGGTGGCGTAGGCTACGGTTTAAAGGTTGTTGCTGACCACGACTGGGCAGAAGCATATCCTGGTGACAACTACATCCTGACCGTTGAAGAGAATGGTATTTACACAGTCACCATTACCTTCAACAAGGAAACCAAGGAGGTTGGTGCCACTGCCGTTAAGACTGGCGACGCATCGTTTGACGACAAGGTATGGACTATTGCCGGTGTCGAAGCACTCATGGGAAGTGCCTGGGATCCGACAGACACAAGCAACGACATGACCGACATGGGAGACGGCACGTTTGAGTTGGTTAAGAAGAATGTCGCACTTCTTGGTTTCACCGAGTATGAGTTTAAGGTTCTTTCCAACCACAGCTGGACAGAGAACTATGGAGCAGATGGCGTACCAGGCGGTTCCAATATTGTTTTAATGGTTGATGAAGATGGCAATTATGATGTTACCTTCACCTTCAATCCTGAGGACAAGAGCTGCTGGGCAACCGCTGAGCCTGCTAGTGGTGAAGAGCCTGTCAAGGGAGATCTGGACGGCAATGGCAAAGTTAACGCTCTGGACATCCAGATGATCATCAACGCATGTGTTGCAAACAGCACTGATCCTAAGTTTGACATCAACGGCGATAAAATTGTGAATGCTCTGGACATTCAGGAAGTCATTAACATCGCTGCTGGTTCAACGGCTGGAGAATAATAAATTCTAATTAAAAATATCGAATATAATTAATAACATTTTAAAGTGCTTACAAATTATGAAAAAGATAAAGATTTTCGCAGTTCTGGCTGCTGCAATGATTAGCGGTAACATGTTCGGCCAGACCATCACAGCCAACGATGTAACCATCGAGGCAGGCAAGACAGCCACCGTAACATTCACCATCAATGCCGATTCGAAGGCTGCCATCGCTGAGTTCAAGCTGGCTCTTCCTGAGGGCATCGCCATCCAGTTCGACGAGGACGAGGACGACTACGTCTACGAGCTTGGCTCTGCCATGACCGTGAAGACCCACGCTGCCACCATCAAGAAGCAGGAGAGCGGTGCATTCTACGTGCTGGTTTCCAACTCGGCAGGTAAGGAGTTCAAGGCTGCTGCCGGCGACTATCTGACTGTGACCCTTGAGGCTGCTGCAGACGCTAAGAGTGGCGAGGCCGTGATGAAGGACATCATCCTTGGCGATCTCGCTGCCCAGCAGATGAACACCGTGACTGAGGCTAAGTTCAACATCACCGTTGGTACGACTGGCATCAGCAGCATCGAGGCTGACAACGCTGACGCTCCTGCCTTCAACATGGCTGGCCAGAAGGTCAACAAGGGCTACAAGGGCGTAGTCATCATGAACGGAAAGAAGGTCGTGAAGTAAAGTTTTTCCTCCTATAATAGTCATTAAGGCGGACGCTGTGTAAGCGTCCGCCTTTTTGCGCACCAACGATGCAATCGTTTACACACACACGATAATCTTTTTTAACACTGTACTGACTATATTATTCATGAAAAATTCGTAACTTAGCACCCGAATAGACACTAACTAAAAGCAATACAATAAAATGAAAAAACTATTATCCATTTTCTTCATGCTCCTGATGGTTCAGGTTGCAAGATCGCAGTGGCCTGCCAACTATGGGGGTGTCATGATGCAGGCGTTCTATTGGAACTCGTTTGAGGACACGCAGTGGACAAATCTGACCGCGAGCGCCGACTCGCTGTCGGAATACTTCGATGCCCTCTGGGTACCTAACTCCGCCTGGTGTACAGACGGGCAGTCAATGGGTTACGACCCCGTTTACTGGTTCCGCCACAAGAGCACGTTCGGACAGCTCCGCGACCTGATAAACATGATCAGGACCTATAAGGCAAAAGGAGTGAGCATCATCGAGGACGTGGTGCTTAACCACAAGAAGCCACTTGGCAAGAACGGCTCATGGATAGACTTCGCTAACGAGACGGTGACGGCACTCGACAAGACCACCTATAAGGTGACGTGGAGCGGTGCCGACATCTGCAAGAACGATGACGGCGGCTATACCGCCGAGCAGGGCTGGGAGGTCACCGGAGCCTACGACACGGGCGACGACTTCTCCGGCTATCGTGACCTTGACCACACCTCGGAGCATGTACAGCAGAACGTCATCCTCTATCTGCGCTACCTGAAAGAGTACTTGGGCTATGACGGCTTCCGCCTCGACATGGTGAAGGGCTATGGCGGACAGTTCACCAAGATATATAATCAGGCCGTTACTCCCAAGTTCTGCGTAGGCGAATACTGGGATGGAAATGCACGAACACTGGTGGACTGGATTAACAGTACGGGCAAGACATCTGCTGCTTTCGACTTCTCGCTGAAGTATGTCATCCGCGATGCCTTCGGTGGTGGCAACTGGAATGCATTGGCGGACAAGGGACTGGCTGGCTGGGCAGATTATTCGCGCTATGCCGTTACCTTCATCGACAACCACGACACCTACGAGAACCAGGACCGACTGACCAACAATGTGCTGGCAGCCAACGCATTCATCCTGGCTATGCCTGGCACACCATGTATCTTCATGAAGCACTGGCAGCGCTACCCCATCTCCATCGGTAACATGATCAAGGCCCGCAAGGCTTGCGGCATAACCAACCAGAGTCCTATCGTTGAGCAGACTCCGTCGGGCAACGGCTATGTCATCAAGACACAAGGTTCAAAGGGTACTGTGCTCTACACCTGCGGAACTCCGAGTTACGACACAAGCGGATTCAAGCTCATTGCCACTGGCACCAACTTTTCCTACTATGTGTCGGACAACGTCACGGTATCAGGCCTGCGCGATGGCAGTGACGATGATGAAGAGGGCGTCAAGCCCGTCACCATCTATGTCGAGAAGGTCGATGGCGCAGCTGCTCCCTATCTCTACTCGTGGACGTCAACTGGCGCGAACCCCACTGGTGCCTGGCCCGGCACACAGATGACTGAGACAGCTGAGGTAACCAGCCTCGACGAGACAGTCACCAAGACCTTCTATAAATACAGGCTGGCCGTATCGCCCGTGAACATCATCTTCAACAACGGGAAAGGTGTGCAGACAGCCGACATCACCGGTGTGTCACACAACAGCTACTTCACCTTCGATGCCACCAATAGCAACAAGGAAACCAACTGGACGGACATCACATCACAATACTATAACATACCAGAAGTGGTACTGCCCGACTGCGTGAAATACATCGAAGGACACGTATACTGCTACTTCCGTGGCAACAAGGACTACGACACGCCCTATACATGGGCATGGAATGCCAGTGGTGATCTTTGCAAGAATGCCTGGCCCGGTGACGCCATGACCAAGGTAGGTCTTGACGGTAAATATGCTGTTTGGCGCTGGGATCTCGGTAAGGCCACGGACAGCAATATGCCCACTGGCATACTGTTCAGCAACAAGGGTTCTGACAGCTACAAGACTCCAGACTTCGCATTCCAGAACGGCGGCTACTACGATGTCTACGGCCTCCTGGGCGTGGCAAAAGAACCTACTCCCGTTGTCAAGGGCGACTTGGACGGCAATGGCATCGTCAACGCGCTGGACATCCAGATCATCATCAACGCTTGTGTGGCAGAAGCCACAGATGCTAAGTTTGACATCAACGGCGACGGCATTATTAACGCACTTGACATCCAGGAGGTTATCAATATCGCAGCCGCCACAGAATAATAACAGCTATGAAACGATTCTTTTCTTCACTAATAGTGACACTGGCCTCCTTGCCGATGCTGGCACAGGGTTGGCCCTCCGAGTATGAAGGCGTCATGCTGCAAGCTTTTTACTGGGACTCCTACGATGACTCACAGTGGCCGGTATTGGAAAGTCAGGCCGACGAGTTGTCCAAGTACTTCAAACTGGTATGGATACCACAGAGCGGCAACTGCGGTGGCAACTCGATGGGCTACGACGACATGTACTGGTTCCCTGGACACTACAGCAGCTCGTTCGGCACAGAGAGACAGCTGCGCTCAATGATCAGCATCTTCAAGGAGAAAGGCATCGGCACCATAGCCGACGTGGTCATTAACCACCGCAAGAGTAACAACGGCTGGTTCGGTTTCCCCACAGAAACCTACAACGGGGTGACCTATAAGATGACGGCAGCTGATGTCTGCGTGGACGACGACGGTGGTAAGGCCAAGGCACAGGCCGCACAGTTAGGTGTTACCCTCGGCAACGAGGACACAGGCGAAGGCTGGGATGGCATGCGCGACCTGGACCATACGAGCGAGAACGTGCAGACAACCGTCAAGGCCTACTTGCACATGCTGCTTGAGGACATGGGGTATGCTGGCTTCCGCTACGACATGGTGAAAGGCTACAGCGGCGAGTATACCAAGATGTATAATGAGGATTCCAAGCCACAGTTCTCGGTAGGTGAATGCTGGGACGGCACAAGCACCATCAAGAACTGGATAGACAAGACGGGTAAGACCAGTGCCGCCTTCGATTTCCAGTTCCGCTATACGGTACGCAACGCTGCTAACAACAACAATTGGCAGAGGCTGGGTATGGTCAACGACAACAACTGGCCGCTTGTCAGTTACCGATACAGAAGCGGTGCTTATCGCCAGTATGCCGTGACGTTTGTAGAGAACCACGACACCGAGAAGCGTAAGAATGCAGACCAAGACCCTCTGAAAAAGGACACACTGGCTGCCAATGCCTTCATGCTGGCTATGCCAGGCACCCCATGCGTATTCTTCACCCACTGGCAGGACTGCAAGAACGACATCAAATCGATGATTGATGTCCGCAACTACATTGGCGTTTACAACACAAGCGGATATGAGCAGCTTGAGACGAAAACAACCCATTACGCCATCAAGACAGAGGGCAAGAGGGGTCAGCTGATTTGCTGCGTAGGTCCTGGTTCCAGCAGCTATACACCATCTGTTGACGGCTACACGAAAATCCTGTCAGGCTACCACTATGCCTACTGGATAGAAAGCCGTATGGAGACAGCATGGATCGACAGGAGTTCCTGCGAGTTCGGCAAGGCGTTCGACGTCACGCTGACTGCCGTGTCGCTGAACAGCAGTGCCAAGCTGGTATATACCACTGACGGTTCTGAGCCGACAGCCACCAACGGCACACAGGTAGCCAGCGGTACCAAACTGACTATCAAGGCCACTACCCTACTGAAGGTGGGGCTGCTCATTGGCAATACGGTGAAGGGCATCGTCAGCCGTGAGTACACCTATAAAGATGATGGCAGCGAAGTGGAGATTCCAGACTTCTGCAGTGTTGCCGAAGGTGAGGTATGCGCCTTCTTCCAGGCTCCCGACACATGGACGGGAACCATCATGTGCTGGGCATGGGACAGCAAGAACTACACTGGCGGTAAATGGCCTGGTGTAGCCTGCACCAAGTTGGGCAACGCCAAGAACGGTAATGGTGTGTGGAAATGGACTTTCGACGAGAAGGACTACAAGGGTACTGCAGGTGCCGCAACTATGCCCACACAGATTATCTTCAGCAACGGCAGCAGTGGAAAACCCCAGAGCAACGACTTCACCTTCCAAAATGCAGGCTACTACACTTTGAAAGGCTTTGTAGACATTGTTACCAACACAGCAACGTCCAATCCTTGCGACGTGAATGGTGACGGCATTGTCAACGCCCTTGACATTCAAACAGTCATCAATGCGGCAGTGGAAGATTCAACAGACGCCAAGTATGACCTGAACAAAGACGGTGTTGTCAATGCGTTAGACATCCAGACTGTTATTAATGCAGCAGCAGTCTGAGAATCATGGTAACAATAAAGAAGTGAGGCATTGTGGCATCACTTGCAAACTGACAAAAAACAATAATGGGGCTGTGTTATCACACAGCCCCATTATTGTTTTTTATTTGTTCTTAGGAAACGCTTCCTCGGATAGTTCCTTGAAGAAGTCATATTCCAAAATGACACTGATCCGCATCAGCAAACGGACGTCCAAGCTCTTACGCTTAAAAATGTTGTAGACGTTTGTCCGCTCGCAGGGAATCTGCGTTGCCAGCCATGCAGCGCTCTTGCCCTGCTGCCTCAAAATCTGCTCGATGTGCTTGCCTATGTTCATACCTTTCAGCCTTAAAATTAGCCACTGATGTTCTTTCGGCTGCAAAGGTATGAAATAAATCTCAATAAATCAGCACATTATTGTAGAAATGTTTTCTAAACACTCTTTAAAAGTACAGAGCAGAGCCAATACAAGCATTGGGCTGTTGAATATGTAGCAACGAACACACTGTTGGAGCAATATCTGTGATGTGAACTTCGGCAGGATTGGCACCATGTGGCACTTTCCATCCGTAGAACAACAGGGGGATGTGTGCATCGTACGGATTCCACTCACCATGGGTGGTGCCAACGGGCGATGACCAGGATCCAAACTCATAGTAGCCCGGCTCGCAGACCACGATGATGTCGCCTGAGCGATGGAAATTGTAACCTCGCAGCATCCGCTCGCGGAGGAAGGCTGGAACGGGAGCGTATGCCGCCTTCTCAAAGTCAACAACGAAATAGATGTTCGGACACGAGCGCAGATACTCGATAGCCACTTCCTTCACACGCTGAAGGTCCAAGCCCTGGGCAGCGATGCCAGCATGGTCGAAATAGAAGCGGTAGTCGGCAATGCCTAACAGGACATTGCGCGTAGAACCTAACTTTTGGGAAACATACGTTTCGAGGCCGCTCTTGACATCAGCCGACAGCCACTTGCCGGCATGCATACCATGATCCTGCATGAACTGGTTGTTATGGGCAGCACCGTGGTCGGCAGTCAGGAAAGCGAGGTAGTTGCCACGCCCTACCCTGGCATCCAAGGCGGCAAAGAGGCGGCTGAGATCCTTGTCCAACTCCAGATATGCCTCATCGGTATGCTCACCACGCGTTCCCCACTTATGTCCGATGACATCGGTCTGCGAATAGCTGACGCAGAGCATGTCTGTCTCATCGCCCATTCCAAGCTGTTCACCCTCTAAGGCAGCAATGGCCATGTCGGTGGTGATATGCCCGGTCAAAGGATAGAGTCCTACATCATTACCCACCTCCTTGAACTCCTTGTTCTTGGCCAGTTGCTTGTTATAGTCCTTGGCCCACTGGGGCAGCTCCTTCATATAATAGGTGGAGGTGATGAACTGGCGGTTCTTCCTGTCCAGCCAGTAGGCAGCATTGGCAGAGTGGCCGGCTGGCAGAATGGCGGCACGGTCCTTGTAGCTGACACCGACGACCTTCGAGCGGAAGTCTGTGTGCAGACGCAGCTGGTCGCCAATGGTCGTCGCAAGCAGGTTCTTCGGCGACATGCAGCCGTCCTTGCGGTTGTCGCTGCCCACAGGGTCAACGCTATCGTCGCCGCAGCAGTAAGTCTTGCGACCGTCAATCCAGAAGTTGTTGCCGCAGATGCCGTGGAACGCCGGCGACGTACCGGTATAGGCCGACGTATGACCGATAGCCGTCACGGTAGGCAGATAGTCAATCAGACAATTGTCGAACGAGTAGCCACCGTCTATCAGCCGCCGGAAGCCACCCTCGCCGAACTTATAGTAGTAGCGCGACAGGTAGTCCCAGCGCATCTGGTCGACAACGATACCTACCACCAACTTGGGCCGCTCGCCGAACTGCGGACGTGAGGCAGCGGTTGTCTGTGCCTGCAAATGAAGTGCAGCACAAAGCATAAGAGCCAACAGCAAAAAAGTTTTCTTCATAGCCATGCGTTTTTACGATTATACCGCAAAGATAAAGAAAAAAAATGATTTCACAAAGAAAATGGTGATATTATTTGTTATTTATTCGTACCTTTGCAGAAGAAATGCTGAACGACGAGTTGAAATACCGCATCCGCGAGGCCCTACGCCACGTGCCAACCACAGAACAGGAGCTGGCAATGGACGTCTTTGCCAGATTCATGACCGACCGCCACGAGCAGGCCGTCATGATACTTCGCGGCTCGGCAGGCACGGGCAAGACGACGCTGGCTGCCGCCATCGTGCGAGCCATGCTGACACTCCAGCAGAAGCTGATACTGCTGGCACCCACCGGCCGCGCGGCAAAGGTATTCTCTCTGTACGCCGGACAGCCAGCCTACACGATACATCGGCGCATCTACCGCCAGCGGTCATTGGAGGGAGGCTTCGAGCTGAACTACAACATGGAGAGCGACACCTTGTTTATAATAGACGAGGCATCGATGATAGCCAACAGCCCACAGACGGACAGCGTCTTTGCCAACGGCATGCTGCTCGACGACCTGATACAATTCGTCTACAACGGCCGCAACTGCCGTATGCTGCTCATCGGCGACAGCGCACAGCTGCCACCCGTCGGACAGGCGTCGAGTCCGGCACTGCAGGCAGACGTCATGCGCTGCTACGGGCTGCACGTCCACGAGTGTACCCTCTCGGAGGTGCTGCGTCAAAGCCAGGAGTCTGGCATCCTGTGGAATGCCACACGCATCAGGAACGAGGGCAGCGAACTGGAGGACTATGGCATGACGCTGCCACAGATACGCTTCAAGGGGTTCGCCGACATCCGGATAGTGCCGGGCGACGAACTCATCGAGCAGCTGGCATCCAGCTATTCCAAGGCCGGCATGGACGAGACCATCGTCGTCACACGTTCCAACAAGCGTGCCAACATCTACAACCAAGGCATCCGCAACACCGTGCTCGACCATGAGGAGGAGCTATGTACAGGCGACCGGCTGATGGTGGTTAAGAACAACTACTACTGGATACCCGTCACCCAACAGCCATCCGCCAACAGCCAACCTTCTTCACCAAGTTCCTTTTCCTTCATCGCCAACGGCGACATGGCCGTAGTACGCCGTGTCCGTAACGTACACGAGCAGCACGGTTTCCGCTTCGCAGAGGTCACGATGACGTTTCCCGACTACGACGACTACGAGCTGACAGCCACCGTGCTGCTCGACACGCTGACATCAGAGGCTCCTGCCCTGACACGCGAGCAGCAGCAGCAATTATATAATAAGGTATTGGAGGACTATGCCGACATCCCTCACAAACAGGACCGGTTGAAGAAGATCAAGGAAGACCGCTACTACAATGCCCTACAGGTGAAGTTCGCTTACGCCGCCACCTGCCACAAGGCACAGGGCGGACAGTGGGCGCACGTCTACGTCGACCAGGGTTACATGACCGACGACATGCTGACGCCCGACTACCTGCACTGGCTGTACACAGCCTTCACACGTGCCACCCGCCAGTTGTATCTTGTCAACTGGCCGAAGACACAGACCGAAGGCCCCACCGAATAAACTGCTAATTGCGTATAGCCTTGAGCACCTGCTCGGCAATAGCACGCATGCCTGCTACGTTTGGGTGTCCTGCCTGTTTCTCAATATCCTTCAGCTGGATGACAGGCACACCATAGTGTTTGCAGATCGTGGCCGTCGACTCAGTTATCTCCTTACGCAACTCAGTATTCTGGATGTAGTAGATGCGCACGTTGGGATAACGGCTCTGTGCATCGTTCAACAGTTTCGCCAGCGCCGGACGGAAAGTGTACAGGTCGGCACGCTTCCAGTCCTTATACTGATACTCCCCCACCTTGGCACCACACCAGCTGTCGTTGGTATTGCCGAAAATCAGCAGGATGTCGGGCGAGCCGACACGCGGCAGACGGGTGATGAACGAGCGTGCGGAGTAGTCCTCGTCGTGATAACCAGTATAGCAGATGGTGGCTCCACTGTACGACTCGTTCTTCTCCAACAGGTAGCCTCCTTCCTTGATGACCTGCCACCACCACGTCTGGCGTACGTCGCTGACATCGGTGTGCTTCGAGTCGTGGGGGTCGAAGTACCACACCTCATTACCTTCTGGTATGTAATTCTGGTATGTTGAGTACGAGTCGCCCAGAATGGATATACGCTCGCGCTGCTGCGCCTGTGCTGTCAAGGCGGCGACCACCGCCAGCAGCATGAAAAACCGTCTCATCATTTCCTATATATATACGTTTAAAGATGCTTCTTCGGATACAGGGCATCCCACCATGTGGAGTCACCCTTCAGCCAGCGCTGGAACCAAGCCATCTGCGTAGCCACCCACTTCTCCTTCTTACTATAATCCAGTATGTGATGGTTCTCACCCTCCACCTCGACGAATGCCGTCTCGCGTCCTAACAGCTTGAGGGCCGTGAACATCTGGATGCTCTCGATAGGTGGGACATTGGTGTCGGCGGTGCCATGCAGCAGCAGCAGCGGCGTGTGTATCTTGTCGGCGTTGAACAGCGGACTCTGGCGGGTGTACATCTCCGGATGCGACCACGGATAGCTGCCCGCTGAAGCCACCTCGCTATAGTTGTAGCCCCAGTAGCCCTCTCCCCAGTAGCTGGTGATACAGCTGATGCCAGCATGGCTGACGGCAGCAGCGAAGATGTCGGTCTGCGTCTGCAGATACTGCGTCATGAAGCCACCATAGGAGGCTCCCATACAGCCTACCTTGGATGCATCGATGAACGAGTGCTCCTGACAGATGCGTTTCGTGCCTTCGATGATGTCCTCGGCAGGGCCGCGACCCCAGGTGTTGACGTGGCGCGATGCCCACTCCTGTCCGAAGCCCGTACATCCGCTTGGCTGCAGGATATAGGCGACGTAGCCTAACGAGTTCCACAGATGGGGAGAGTACGGCGAGCTGAAGCCACGGCTGACGGGCGAACAGCCACCATAGTAGTAGACAATCATGGGGTACTTCCTTTGCGGATCGAAGCCATCGGGCAGGTAGAGACGGCCGTAGACGGTGTCACCGCGCGAATTGGTGAAGTTCCAGTCGCGGCACTCACCGACCAGCGCATCCTTGATAATCTCATGGCCGTCGTAGTAGCAACGGTTAGTGGGTTTCTTCTTCAGGTCCATGACGTAGAGCGACGTGGGGGCCTGCGTCTCCTGCGACAGATAGACCACCTTCGGCGCATGGGCGGCGATATTCATGCGGAACACATTGTCGCCCTGGGCAGGCAGCCGCACGATGCTTCCCGTCTTGGGATTCAGCTGGAACAGACGCACGTAGTCCTTGTCCTCTGCCGTCAGGTAGATCATGCCGTCGTGGCGCGACCATGTGACAATCTCGACCGACGGATCGAAGTCACGCGTCAGCGGTGTCACCTTCCTGGTGGCCAGGTCGTAGAGGAACAGCTGGTTGTCAACCATGCTGGGCCACACACTGGCTGGCAGCGTACACCCCACACGGTCGAAGGCCTCCGGCGTACCTCTTACCAGCAGCTGACTGCCGTCGGGCGAGAACTCGCAGCCGTCGATAAACTCTGCGTCGCAGAACACTGTGTCAGTCTTCAGCGTCTCTGCGTCGATAATCAGCACGTCAGCAACGGTAGTGGGACGCTTCGTCAGTCGAGAGCGGTTGATGCTGACCAGCAGACGCCGGCCATCGGCAGAAATATCGTGCAGCCATACAGACTGGTTGCCGAAGGTGATACGGCGGAGCATGCCAGTGGCAATGTCGTAGCGCGACAGGTAGTAACGATTGCGCCAGCCAGGCTGACGGTCGTCGGGTTCCAGCACCTGAAACACCTCCTTGTCCTCCTTGCTGCCCTCCTCCGAGTCGGTCAGAATCAGGTAGTCCTCCGTAGGACTGACGGTCAGACTGCCCTTGGGAACGTCGGCAGCCCACAGCGTCTGCAAGCCAGTGGCCACGTCTATGCGGTACAGCATGCGGCGGTCGTTCTCCGTGACATCCAGCAGCAGGTCGCCGCCCTGAGGCATCCATTCCACAGAGCCGGTGTATGGCATCTCACGCAGCAGACGGCCTGTCTGCAGGTCATGGATGCGACGCTTGTATGTCGACTTGCCGCCGCGTACCGTCTCCTGGTAGGTCGACAGCATATAGCGGCCATCGGCAGACAAGGCGGCATTGCGCACATAGCAAGCATCCGTCTGGTCGTGGAACATAAAGGGGTGGCGCTGGTCAGTGGTGGCGCTGACTGTCAGATTGGCGTCAGCCTCAACCTTGACGCTGTCAGTGTCGCTGGGCTGGGCAAGGAACCTGATGGCCACGGTGTGGTGCTCAGGAGCCAGTTCCAGTGTACCATCCGACTTGCTGTCGTCGATGTACAGCTCATAGTTCTTCATTCCCTTCACCGTGAGTTTTCCCTTCAGATAGCTGTCGTTGTTGATGTAGAACGTCAGCAGCCCCACTGAGCGGCTGTCCTTGAGCGACGGCACAATGCTGCCGCTGAACGGCTGGTCGGCCTTCGCCCTCAGGGATACGGCATTCAGCAACGACTTGTCGTCGAACTTCCGTCCGTTGTTGTCTACCGTGTCCATTGCCAGCGGTGTGCCAATGGCAAACGGCCCCGCCAGGTTAAACTCTGTGATGGCTGTCTTCTGCTGGGCGTTGCCCGTAATGGCAACAGCTGCCAGCAGGCAGCACAGCATGGTTTTCTTCAGTCTTTTCATGTCATGATATGTCTTACTGCCTGCAAAGGTACACATTTTTTGTAAATAAATGCAGAATTCATTTGTTTTTTTATCCACTTATTCGTATCTTTGCAGGCAGTAAAAGTGACAGAAATATGAATGCAGCATCAATGAACAACCTTTGGAGTTACATCCAAGGCCTTTCGCTGACTGCCAGCAACCGCAGATGGTTGGCAGAACGGCTGACAGAACCACTCCGCGAAGAAGCGTCCGCTCCTCCTGTCCTGCAAACATGGGAGGATGCATTGGCCGACCTTGACGAGTCAGAAAGGGAATTTGAACGCGGCGATGTGCTTTCGGGCGAAGAGTTCAACGCTCAGTGCCTCGCACTGATTGACAGTTTTGCGACAAAAACATGCAAATAGAAGTCTCAAAACGTGCTCAACGCTAATGGCTCCGTATCCTCACATATTACAACGAAATGGGAGGAGAGAGAGAGCAGCGACCAAGCTTCATCAGAAGTTTCTGAAAAAGCAAGAACGTCTGTTGAAGTATCCAGAGAGTGGTTTTCCAGAGCCTTTATTGCGTGACAGGAAAACACGCTATCGTGCTTCTATCATCAACGACTATTACAAGGTCATTTATTATGTAAAAGGAGAAGTTGTTCGCATTGCCGCTTTCTGGGATATGCGTATGCATCCCGACAAATTGCGTAAGTCAGTATAAAATGTTTAACCCATTAAAACTGTAGATGCCTATGGGCTGAGATTAGAATAATGACAAAACTGAAATAAAAAAAATGAAATATGAAAAAACAAGTTCTTATCCTCCTTATGTTTATTCTGCCTATGTTGGTCTATGCTGATGCCATTGAGATTGACGGCATATATTACACCCTCAACAACGAGGGCAATGTGGCAGAAGTGACATTTAATCCGAGTAAATATTCTGGGAATATCGTCATTCCTAATGAGGTTACATACGAAGATGTGAAATATAGCGTAACATCCATTAGAAACCAGGCATTCTATGGGTGCAAAGACATAATCTCCGTAACCATTCCCAGTAGCGTGATTTCTATACGTGATGAAGCTTTCTCCGGTTGCAGCGGCTTAACCTCTGTGACTGTTAATGCGAATGCCATCGGTTATGGTGCTTTTTCTGGTTGCAGCAGCTTGTCTTCCGTAACCATCGGTAATAGTGTGACGTCCATTGGTAATGAGGCTTTCCAAGAATGCAGAGGCTTAAACACCGTAACTATTCCCAACAGCGTGACCTCCATTGGCAATTATGCCTTCTATAATTGTAGTGCTTTAACCTCCGTAGCCATCGGCAACAGCGTCACTTCTATTGGTACTGGTGCTTTCCAAAGCTGTACCGCTTTAACCTCTATTGCTGTTGGGGATGGAAACACCAAATATGATTCACGCAACAACTGTAATGCCATTATTGAGACGAGTACCAACAAACTGATTGTCGGATGTAAAGGGACAATTATCCCAAACAGTGTGACCTCCATTGGCAATTATGCTTTTCAGTATTGCAGTGGTTTAACCTCTTTGACCATTCCCAACAGTGTTTCTTACATAGGCAATGGAGCTTTTGAGTGGTGTAGCGGCTTAACCTCTATGGACATACCCAACAGCGTGACTTTCATTGGAAGTGGTGCTTTCGCCAGCTGTAAAAACATCATCTATGTAACCATTTCCAAAGGTGTGACCTCCATTAGCAATTCTGCCTTCGCTAATTGCAGTAGCTTGACTTCTGTTGACATTCCCAGCAGCGTAACAATCATTGAAAGTGGCGCCTTCCAAAGTTGCAGTGCCTTAACCACCATAGTTATCCCTTATAGTATGACTTCTATCGGAGAAGGTGCTTTCATGTATTGCAACAACTTGACAGACGTTTATTGCCATGCCGAAAACGTGCCAGAGACAGGAAGTGACGCTTTCTACTATTCAGGTATAGGCTCTGCAACGCTTCATGTGCGTGAAAGTTCTATAGAGGCATACCAAAGTGCGAAGCCTTGGAAGGGATTTAAGAGCATCGTTGCACTTGCCAACACAGATCCAGGAACGCCTCAGTGTGCCAAGCCCACCATCAGCTTCATTGGAGGCAAGTTACATTTTGAGTGTGAGACGGAGGGCGTGGAGTTCCACTATGAATTTACTACGCCTGCCTCTGGGAATGGTACTGGTAATGATGTAGCTGTGTCGTCGAGCTATGTCGTCAACGTATATGCCAGTAAGGCAAATCATGCAGACTCAGAGGTAGCAACTGCCAGTGTTAATGTGGCAGGTTTGAAGGGCGATGTGAACGGTGACGGCAATGTGACGATAACAGACGCTGTCAGCGTGGTGAACATCATCCTAAGCGGTGGTGCTTCAGAAGAAGGAACGCAGGTGTCTCACCAACGGCCGAATGCATCTCGCATCGCGGTTGAGTAGAAATGCATACAGGGATTTTTTGCAAAATAGGGTGTCAGGTTGTCAAAACGCCGATGTGCAGGGCGTTTGCAACCTTTTTGGAGGGTGACAAGGGTGACAAGAGGGTGACAAGAAAATACTTTACATAAATAACCCTGTAGCTTATTGCTGCCACCCTGCATGTTATTGCTGCCACTCATGCAGTAACTACAGAAACCATGCTTGTGGCCAGATTTACTCAGCATGTTACGCCTGAATTCTCACGAGAATTGAACGCTAACATGGCATGTTACAGCGATAAAGTGGCATGTTACATCAACAACCCGGCATGTTACAGTAATAACCCTGCATGATATGGAAATTAGTGACCCCACCCCCAACCCCACCCCTACATGGGAGGGGAGTGCCATGCGGCTTGATTTTCAGGCGATAGCCACTCGAAGTGTGGCACGCAATCATGGGAGGTGAGTGGCTGCGCCTTGAGAGTTGGCTTGAGGTGTTTATCTCACTAACACCCCGGTTCCCCTCCCTTTGGGAGGGGTTGGGGGTGGGCTACTGTAAACATTTTTCTTGTCACCCTCTTGTCACCCTTGTCACCCTCCAAAAAGGTTGCAAACGCCCTGCACATCGGCGTTTTGACAACCTGACACCCTATGTTTGCTTTTTTCTTGTATACGCATGTACTGTTGCCTTAGAAGTCAGAATGTTCAGAATGACAGAATGAATGACAGAATGCACGAGTGGACATCAACTTTTTCCTGATATTCCTTGGAATTACCCACCTCTTCGAATCCCACTTCTTTTATGGCTACAAGGATTCCAAGGGGGCTTCGCGTTTGCCTGTGTTGGCACTCTACGCGGTATACACCGTGTTGCTGAAAGAAATACATCGGTATGACGGAAAGCAGCTGAAGCCGCTTGAAGCACATTCGGCAGCAGATTCTCAGACGGGTTCGGTTGGTGACATAGAAGTTCTTAACAAAGACGGCACGACATTCGAGGCCGTAGAGGTGAAACACCAAATACCAATCAGTAAGGCCATCGTTGACCGTGCAAAGCAGAAAATAAGAGGCAGCCGTTTGGACAGATACTACATACTGACTACCAGCCGCCAGAACAATCCGTCAAAAGAAGTTACGGGGGAGGTGGAGAATGTGAAGCGACTGCTTGGAACACAGATGATTGTCAATGGTGTAGTGCCGACTATTAAGTACTACCTCCGATTATTGGTAAACCCTGGTTCCATATTGCCAGAATATGTAAAGCTGTTGGAGAACGACGCAGCCATTGGCTTCGAGCATCGCGATGTTTGGAACAAAATAGCAACGGGTCTCATCCACTAACTTCACCAATATCAGGAAACAGTCAGTAGGCTTCGCGGTATTTGTTCTCGTTCTTGTCGTCAAGCATCGAGAGGTACGACTGGTAGCGGCTTTGTGCGATATAATGCTCTTCGACGGCCTGGCGGACGGCGCAGCCCGGCTCGTGGGTGTGGGTACAGTTGCTGAACCGGCACTGCTTGCTGAACTCGAATATCTCACGGAAGTAGCTCGTCAGCTCCTCACGCTCCATGTCGAAGGTGCCGAAGCCCTTGATGCCTGGTGTGTCGATGAGGAAACCAGAGGTGAGAGGCGTGAGGTCAGAGGTGAGAGGTGAGAGGTCAGAGGTGAGAGGAATCATCTCCGAGAACGTCGTGGTGTGCTGGCCCGTCTGGTGGGCATCGCTGATGTCGGCGGTGCGGAGGTTGGCATCGGGTACGAGGCGGTTGATGAGCGTCGACTTGCCCACACCGGAGTGGCCACTGAGTAGCGTCACCTTGCCTTGGAACAGGGGGCGCAGCGGTTCCACGCCGTCGCCCGTCACAGCCGATATGGCGTGACACTCGTAGCCGACAGTCTCGTAGAGGTTGATGAGCAACTGCTGGTAGTGCCGCTCGTCGTCCGACAGCTGGTCGGACTTGTTAAACAGAAGTATCACGGGTACGCGATAGGCCTCAGCGGACGCCAGGAAACGGTCGATGAACGTAGTGCTGGTCTCTGGACGGCTGACGGTGACGACGAGTATGGCCTGGTCGACGTTGGCTGCCAGGATATGGCTCTGCTTCGACAGGTTGATGCTCTTGCGGATGATGTAGTTGCGGCGGTCTTCTATCTCGGTGATGAACGAAGTCCCCCTTCCGTCCTCCCCGGTGGGTTGGGTGATGGTCACGCGGTCGCCGACGGCCACGGGATTAGTGCTCCGTATACCACGTAGCCGGAAGTTGCCCTTTATCTTACAATCGACAGTTGGTCCCTCGTCTGTCAGGACGGTGTACCAACTGCCAGTATTCTTAATGACGAGTCCTTTCAATTGTCAATTATCAATTATCAATTGTCAATTGAATCACACCGTCATTATCTCCTTGTTCTTGGCCTCGATGAGCTCGTCGAGCTTCTTGATGAACTTGTCGTGCAGCTTCTGCAGCTCCAGCTCGGCGTCCTTCTCGTTGTCCTCGCTGAGACCGTCCTTGATGGCTTTCTTCAGCTTGTCCTTGATGTCGGCACGAACGTTGCGCACCTCTACCTTGGCCTTCTCGGCAATCTTGTTGCACTGCTTCACCAAGTCGCGGCGGCGCTCCTCGGTGGGCTGCGGAATGCCCAGACGGATCACCTCGCCGTTGTTCTCAGGCGTGATACCCACGTCGGAGTCCATGATGGCTTTCTCGATGTCCTTGATCTGCTTGCGGTCCCACGGCTTGATGGCAATGGTGCGTGCATCGGGCGTCGACACGTTGGCAACTTGGTTGAGCGGCACTTTCTGGCCGTACGACAATACTCTCACTCCGCTCAGGATGGCCACGTTGGCGCGTCCGGCACGGATTCGGTTCAGCTCTTCCTCAAGGAACATGGCTGCCATCTCCATGCGCTCCTCGGCGGACGATAATGTTTGTTTTACGTCTATCATACTGTCTATAGTTTATGAGTTTCTTCAAGCAATAATGTTTGGCAAAGATACGACAATAATTCCGAACAGCCAAGAAAACAGCGTTTTTTTTCATTCTTTTGTGTACTTTCCTTGAAAATATTTTGTTATTACGTCACTTTTTACTATCTTTGCAGGGTATTTGCTACCTAACCGACATGAAGAAAAGCCATCGGCTCCGACTATATGCAGCCATTTTCCTGTTGGTCTTCACCGGCCTGACACACGTCCATGCAGCGGATGCGCCAACAGTTGTATCCAGTCATCAACTGGTGTCGGGGCTGGTTGTCATATTACTGCTTTGCGTGCTGTACATGATTGTCTCCAACCGCATATTCTACTGGCGGGAACGGAGAATCAACACCGACACCCGGCAGCTGAATGCCCAGCTGGCACTGGTTCTGAAATACGACAAGACGCAGGTATGGACTTTCGACATCCCACGCAAGGTCTACTCGATGCTCTCCGACGACGGACAGGTGAAGGAAGAGTACACCCCCATCGACTTCGGCCAGACATTCTACGACATCAGAGACTTCACGAAGTTCCGCGAGCAACTGCTCTTCGGCATACGCGACGGGCAGCAACAGGCAGGCAGCATGGTGATACGCGGACGGAAGGAGGAAGGAGGTGAGACAACACACATCTACGAGATACACCTCTCCGTGCTCCACCACGACAGCAACGGCAAGCCACGGGTGCTGATAGGCATACAGCGCGACATCACCGACGACAAGCTGCACCGCGAGGGAGCCGACATGCTGGCACTGCGCTACCACACCGTGTTCAACAACTCGCAGATTGACATGGTGTGCTACGATGCCGACGGTACCATGACCGACATCAACGACAAGGCCTGCGACACCTTTGAGGTGAGGGACCGCCAACAGCTGCTGGACACACGGCCTAACATCAAGGACGTACCGTCGATGGCCGGCATCGACCTCCAGGCGATGGACCAGATGTACGTTTCCAGCATCACCGACATCAGCCAGATTAAAAAGCCCATCGGCGACCTGGACGAGAGCGTATGGGGTTCCAACAAGACCTACTACGAACATATTGTCTCACCCATCCGCAACGAAAACGGAACGCTGAAGGGTATCGTCATGGCCGGACGTAACATTTCCGAAATGGTCGAGACGCACCACCACCAGCAGCTCGTCGCCAGGCAGCTGGTCAAGACCACCAGCGACATCCAGGAATACATCGGTACCATCAACTATACGATGCACATCAGCGGCATGCGCATCGTGAGCTACAACATTGACACCCACGAGCTGGAGATATACAGCGACCTCACCAAGGCACACCTGCGGCTGTCGCAAGTACGCTGCATATCGCTCATTGCCCCCCAGTACCGCCTGCGTGTCCGTGGCCTGTTCCTGCGCATGGACAGCCGTCGGCAGAAAGCGTTCACTGAGACGGTACAGATGCGCCTGCACGACAGCCAGCGTCGCGACATCTTCCTCACGATCAGCGTGGTGCCGATTTCCAACAAGGAGGGCGCCATCACCCACTATTTCGGAATATGCCGCGACGACACAGAGATGGTGTACACCGACCAACAGCTGGAGCAGGAGACACAGAAAGCCCAAGCGACAGAGGAGCTGAAGAACGCATTCCTGACCAACATGAGCTACGAGATACGCACACCGCTGAATGCCATCCTCGGTTTTGCCGACCTGTTCAACAGCCCGCACGACGAAGCCGACGAACCCGTGTTTGCCGCAGAAATCAAGCGTAACACCACCGAGCTGCTGAAGCTGGTCAACGACATACTCTATATCTCCAAGCTGGATGCCAGGATGGTGGAGTTCAAGTATGCCGAGTGTGACTTCGCCCTCCTCTTCGACGGCCTGTGCTACATGGGATGGGGCGACGTGAAGGAAGGCGTCCAGCTGTCGGTGGAAAACCCCTACAGCCACCTCGTGCTGAACATCGACGAGCAAAACCTCAGCCAAGTCATCGTGAAGCTCTGCATCAATGCCGCACGGCATACCGACAAGGGCTTCATACGCGCCAAGTGCGAATACCGCCACGGCGAGCTGACCATCACCATCGACGACTCAGGAGAAGGCGTCAGCCAGGAGCTGCTCACACACGTCTACGACCGTTTCCCCAACAACGAGCTGCGCAACCGCTACACCACCCTGCTCGACATGCCCATCGTCAAGGAGACCATCGAGCAGATGGGCGGCACCATCGAGATACAGTCGGAGCTGGGCAAGGGCAGCACGGCATACGTCATCATCCCCTGCGAGATGACATCTTTAGAGAAGAAGACAGAAAACATATAATGCGAAAAGGGTCCTGCGAATGAACATACTATTCGTCTATATATCATCCATCATGCTGACGGGCGACACCATCGCCTCGGCACTTATGCTGGCAGTCACCATCGGTGTGTTTGTCGCAACATTGCTGATGAACCGCTTCAGCCTGAGTCGCATGCGAAAGAAGGTCAGCCTCAGCCGCGAACTGTCGGACATCATGCAGCACACGATGAGCATCAGCCACAGCTATGTCGTACGCCTCAACCTGAAGGACCAGCATGCCCACAACCTGTATGGAAACCTGTTGCCTGACAAGGGCATCGGCTATCAGGAAGGCTTCAGCTTCATACACCCTGACGACCACGAGATATACAGAGACTTCATCATACGGCTACTCAAGGGCAGCAACGACACGGAGGACTGTGTGTTTCGCTGGGATTTCAGCGGTGAAAAGCATCTGGGGCAATGGCGTTACGTTCACGAGCAGGGCGTGAAGGAGTTTGCCGACGGACGCGGACATGCACCCACCAACTTCTTCTGCAAGGTGACGGACATCACCACGCAAATCGAGGATACAAAGAAGGAAGAGGAAATGAGCGACAGATACCGTGAGATGTTTGAACAGGACATCGTAGGACTGGTCTTTTATAATAGTGAGGGACGAATAATTACCACCAACAAGAAGCTGCGCGACATCTTTCATTTCCAGTCAGAAGAGGATCCCTTCTACTACAAGCACACGCTTTACAACATGCCGGCGTTCTGCAACCTGCTGGATGATCAGGTGACCGAGGACTACTACTTCTGTTCCAAGACCGTCATCCCCGAACGCGGTGTCAACAGCTACATGGAGATACGCCTACACCCCATCAACGACGACAGCGGACGACTGACGTACATCACCTGCTCAGTACGTGACATCACCGAGGAGCGTGAGATGTACCTGGAGAACCTACAGAACGAAAAGAAGATGCGACGTGCAAAAGAAGAGATGCAACAATACGAGATGGAGCTTCAGTACATGATGGAGAACTGCGACATGCGATTCTTCCGCATTTCCAACAAAGACAAAGTATGTACCTTCTACAAGACACAGAGTGCTCCTGAAAAGAAGATGACCATCGATGAGATTATCGGTCACTTTTTAGACAGTCCTTTCCGTCAGGGCCTCATGGAATACGAGAACTACTTCAACGTGCCACGGCGTGACCTGACACACATGTATCCCCTGTTTACGGACACCGAGGAACTACGGTGGAACTTCATCGACAGCGTACCGTACTTTGACGGCGAAGGCAACTTCCTCGGTACTTACGGCGTGGTACGTAACGTGACGAAACTCATCGAGAAGCAGGAACGGCTCAGAAAGGAGACGGAACGCGCCAACAACGCAGGACAGGCCAAGTCGGTGTTCATGGCCAACATGACCCACGAGATACGTACACCGCTCAACTCCATCGTAGGCTTCAGCGATGTGCTGCCGATGCTCACCAGTCCTGAGGAAAAGCAGGAAATCATCAAGGTCATCATGAACAACTGCGACATGCTGCTGCGGCTCATCAACGACATGCTGGCCATATCGTCGCTCGACGAAGGAGGCATCAAGATCGTGCCTCAGCAGGTAGACTTCGCCAAGGCATTCGACAACATCTTCGAGTCGCTGAGGGAGCGCATCCAGCAGAGCGGTGTCGAGTTCCAGAAGGACAACCCCTACCGCAGCTGTGTGACCACCATCGACAAGGACCGCGTCCAGCAGCTCATGACCAACTTCGTCATTAACGCCTCCAAGTACACGCACCAGGGCCACATCCGCCTGGGGTACCGCATAGAACGCAGGGCCACCGAGGACGGCAACACACGCAACGGTCTCTACCTGTACTGCGAGGACACGGGCGACGGCATTCCCAAGGAGTCGCAGGGACGCATCTTCGAGCGTTTCGTCAAGCTGAACGACTACGTGCAAGGCACAGGACTCGGACTGTCTATCTGCAAGGCCATCGCCGATGCCTGTCACGGCAGCATCGGGGTTGTCAGCGAGGGTCACGACCAAGGCTCCACGTTCTGGGTTTGGATACCGTGCGAGGCAACCTACGACAGCATCTGACTTGAACATCACACGCAAATGAACATGAATCTGTATATAAATATAAATAGGAGAAAGCGACAGTGGGCGACATTCGCCATTTGTCTGGCGGCGGCAGTCCTCTGGCCATGTGCCACGCTGTCGGCACAGGTTCCTGACACCACAATGGTGTTCAATGAGGACCACCCGCTGGTCTACGAAGACGCATGGGACCTATGGCCATACACCTTCCTCAACGAGAACGGCGATGCGGTAGGCTACAACATCGACCTGCTGAAAATGATCTGCCAGAAGCTGGACATCCCATACGTCATCAAGCTCAAGCCCACCTCCTCGGCCCTCAACGACCTGAAGGCAGGACACGCAGACCTGATGTGCGGCATGGACGCCCACTTCCACAACGAATACGCGCAGTACGGACAGAGCGTCATCCAGATATTCACCCACAGCGTGCTGCACAGGAAAGACGAGCCAGTGACCATCAAGGACATGACCGACCTTGCACACCAAAAGGCGATGGTACACGAGGGCAGCTTCAGCCACCACTTCATGATTCAGCGCGGATGGGGCGACAACGCCATACCGTACGATGACATGCAGGATGCCGTGCAGAAGGCACACCTCACACCTGGCTCGCAGATCGTGTGGAACACGCTGTCGCTGAAGTACCTCAAGCGCAAGTTCAAGTTCGACGACCTGGAGCTGACACCTGTCAACATACCACACGGCGAATACAAGTTCATGTCGAACAACCCTCATCTGCTGCACCAGTTCGACAGCGTCTACAGCCTGCTGAACTCAGAGGGCAAGCTACAGCCCATACAGAACAAGTGGTTCTACCCTGAACGAAAGGAGACGGGCATCCCCTCGTGGATATGGAACGCCATCGTCGTCGTCGTGCTGCTGTCATTGGTAGCACTGTCCTACTACATCATTTACCACATCCGCGAGCGGAAGATGACGAGGGAGATACGACGCAGCAACGGACGACTGTCGTTCATACTGCGCACCAGCCACGTACACATCTGGCAGTACCACTTAGCCGACAACACCGTCACCACGTTCGACACGAACGGGAGGCAGGAGACCACCACGCTGTCGCCCAAGTTCTACAACTACTACATCATACCTGCGGACTTCGTGCGGCTGCGCGAGGCACTCACCACAGAGGCCGTCCAGCAGCAGGAGCAGCAGGTGCTGCACATGAAGGCCACCAACGGTGCCGACGACAACCTGCTTGAGATTATCATCACCATATCAGTGCTGCACCGCGACATTGACGGACAGCCCACCGACCTCAACGGAAGCTCCAGCGACATCACGAAGGAACAGCTGCGGCAGCAGGAGGTCAAGGACAACATGCTGCGATACCACTCCATTTTCGACTCAGCACTCGTCGACACCGTAGCATACGATAGCGACGGCATCATATCGGACATCAACAAGAAGGCCATGGGCGTGTTCCCACAAGGAAAGAAGGCTTTGCTCGACCACCATATCACCATACAGGATGTGCTGGGAATACCCAACCTGGACCTGCAGACGATGGGCAACATGTACATGACGCAGCTATACCTGTCGCCAGACGACGAGCGACCGCTGAACCAGCTGCTGAAGCGACCTGAGTTGTTCTACGAACTACAGATCGTTCCCGTATGCGACGAGCAGGGCAGCCTGCAAGCCATCTTCGGCACAGGGCGCGACGTCACAGAGATGGTCAAGTCGTACTCGCAGCTGCAGCACAACAACCAGTTGCTGCAACAGGCCAACGAGGAGGTGAGCAACTACATACGCAACATCGACTACGTGCTGCAGAACGGTGGCGTGCGCATGGTGGACTACTCGCCTGAGACCCACACGCTCGTCATCTACAGCGCCATCGGCAAGTCTCAGTACCAGCTGACGCAGACACGCGCCCTATCGCTCACAGCGGAATCGTCGAAGAGGGCGGCACAGCGACTGCTGAACAGCATGGACAACCGTTCGGGCTCGACACTCAGCTCACCCATCAAGACCGCCCTGCGCGTACACGGAAAGCCGCTGCATCTCTTCTTCTCGTTCGTGCCGTCACTCAACAAAGAGGGGCGGGTGACCAACTACTTCGGCATGTGCCGCGACATCAGCGAAATCAAGGCCACTGAGGAGCTGCTGGCCGAGGAGTCTGTCAAGGCACAGGAGGTGGAGGCCGTCAAGAACGCCTTCCTCCGTAACATGAGCTACGAGATACGTACGCCGCTCACATCGGTGGTGGGCTTCGCCGAACTCTTCGAGATGGACCACTCCAACGACGACGAGACGGTATTCATCGAGGAAATCAAGCGCAACTCCGCACACCTGCTGAAACTCATCAACGACATTCTCTTCCTGTCGCGCCTCGACGCCAAGATGATCGACATCAAGCCGACACCCATCGATTTCGCCGTGGTGTTCGACGGCCGCTGCGAGACGGTATGGAGCAACAACAAAAATCCAGATGTCAAGTTCGTCGTCGACAACCCGTACAACCACCTCATCGTCGACATTGACGAGCAGAACCTGGGCATCGTCATCGAACAGGTGCTGGCCAACGCCATACAGCATACAAAGAAAGGGTTCATCCGCGCACGCTACGACTACACAGGAGAGGAGCTGGTGCTGGCATTCCAGGACACTGGCAGCGGAATACCCCAAGACATTCTCGACCACATCTTCGACCGCTTCGTCACCAGCAGCAGCCACGGCACGGGCCTTGGACTGGCCATCTGCCACGAGCTTGTACTACAGATGGGTGGGCGCATCACCATCAAGTCGGAGGTGGGGCGCGGCACGATCGTATGGGTCGCCATACCGTGCAACAGCAGCGAGCTGGAGCGGAAATAGTTCATAGTTCTTAGTTCATAGTTCATAGTTCATAATTGATAAATGACGATACGCATATTAATACTGATAGCAATACTGACCACAACGCCGCTACAGGCCCGCGACTTCTACGGCTACACCGAGGAGAAGCCGCTGACCGTCGTGTGCGACTGGGATTTCAGGCCCTTCGAGTATCTCGACAGCGAAGGAAAGCCCACAGGATACAACGTCGAGGTGCTCGACCTCATACTCACCAAGCTCGACATACCACACCACTTCGTCATGCGCGAGTGGCACGAGGCGACAGCCATGTTCGAGCGGCGCGATGCCGACCTCATTCACGCACTGTCGAACCACTACAGGGGACACGGCTACCTGCCGACGAAGAAATACATCAACTACTACAACATCAAGGTAGCCCGACTGCTCAAAACACCGCCACTGGCACACCTGTCCGACCTCGACAGAGGTGACACGCTGATGGTCAAGCAGAACGACTACGCAGACCTGAGCATCAACGCACTCGGCGACTCGATGCTGAACATCAGCTATCGCACACCCAAGGACGCATTGAGGCTCATACGCACAGGGCGGCAGAAGTACTACCTGTGGGGCGAGATACCACTGGCACGCAAGATACAGGAGCTGCACCTCGACAGCATCGTCCTCGACCCCATCGACATACCGGCTGGCGAGTTGCGCATCATTGGCTACGATCAGGACATCATCGACGTCATTGACGACGAATTCACACGACTTGAGCAGGCTGGCGAGCTACAGCCCCTCTACGACAAGTGGTTCCACCCTGAACGTCAGCACGATGATGCGTCAGCCCTTTCGCTGTACGTTCTGGCGGCTGTCATCATGGCCATCATCGTGTTCTTCCTGCTCAGCCGTATAGCGGCCAGGCGACTCCGTATGGGTATGCGGCGGCACGACGAGCTGAACAGCATGATGCGCCAGGCACTCGGCATGGGCAACTACTACGTTGTGGGATGGGACCTGCGGGCTAACACACTGAAGAACCTCTACCGCGACATGCTGCCTGAAAACGGCATGCCGCCACAGGAGTTCCTCGACCGTATGCCACCTGACGAGGCTGCAGAGCTGCACAGGCTGAACTACAGCCTGATAAAGGGAGAGATTGACAAGTTCGAAATCAAGCTGTCGATGAACAAAGGCACTAAGGAGAAGCCAGAGTGGAGGAGCTACTTTGGAAACGCCATCCTGGAGCGTGCCAAGGGGCAGCCGCAGTTTGTCTTGTACACGGCACACGACATCACTGCCGAGATAGCCGAGGAGCGCAGCAACGCCCTGATGGCCAACAAGTACAAGCGTGTGTTCGAGACCAACCTCGTCGCTATGTCGTTCTACGACACAGAAGGACGGCTCATCGATGTCAACCAGAAGATGCACGAGCTGTGCGAGTTGCACGACGAGAACAGCCAGCGTTTCTTCCGTGAGGGCAACATCTTCGAGAACCCCTTCGTCAAGGATGACCTCAACCCTGCCGACACGGAACCGTTCCACATCTGCCAGCACATGCGCTATCCGGCCATCGGCATCGACAAGTACATCGAGATGCGCATCACGCCCACTGTCGACGACAACGGCCGGATGGCCTACTACGTCGTGACGGCGCGTGACGTCACCATCGAGCGCGAGATGTACCGCCGACAGCTGGAACACGACAGACAGTTGCACAAGACAAAACAAGCCATCAACCTCTACGAGGAGCAGTTGCGCTACCTGCTGGAGGAGAGCAATATGCACGTGTGGTACTACTACATCAAAGAGCAGCGCATCGACTTCTCGCACTCCCTCAGACAAGCCGACTTCAGCGAGACGCTCGAAGAGTATTTTGCCGGCATAAAGTCTGATCATCGTGAGCAGGCCATGAGGATAATACAGGAACACGTGCTACAGGGCAAGCCCTTCACTACCATACACCAATACGACCGTACGCCGATTTCCGATAAACCAGCGTGGTACTCCCTCGGCGGCATGCCCATCACTGACCCTGACGGCCAGGTGCGCCGCTACTTCGGTATCGCACGTAACATCACCGACCTCATGCAGGCACAGCAGCTGTTGCGCCAGGAGACGGAACGTGCAGAGGACTCAGGACGGCTGAAGGCGGCATTCCTTGCCAACATGACACACGAGATACGCACACCGCTCAACGCCATCGTGGGCTTCAGCGACCTGCTGCAGATGGTCGAGACGTCAGAGGAGCGCATGGAGTTTATCCGCATCATCCGCAACAACTGCGACATGCTGCTGCGACTCATCAACGACATCCTCGAAGCCTCCAGCATGGGACAGTCGATGGCCATCGAGCCGACGAGCATCGACCTGGCACAGGTATTCGACGACATCTGCCAGACGCTACAGCAGCGCGTCCAGGAGCCTGGTGTGGAATTCCAGAAAGACAACCCCTACCCCACCTTCCCTGCCGTGCTCGACCGTGGGCGCATCCAACAGGTGCTGACCAACTTCGTCACCAACGCTGTAAAGTACACCCACGAGGGACACATCCGCGTGGGCTACCGCGAGCAGGACGACGGCATCTATTTCTACTGCGAGGACACAGGTGCTGGCATTCCCAAGGACAAGCAGGCGTCCGTCTTCGAGCGTTTCGTCAAGCTGAACGACTTCGTCCAGGGTACGGGTCTCGGACTGTCTATATGCCAGACCATCGCCCAGCGCTGTGGCGGTCACATCGGCGTCACCAGCGAGGGCGAAGGCAAAGGCTCTACGTTCTGGCTCTGGACTCCGCGCGTGACGGAACCTCAGAAGTGATTATTTTGTATTCACAATCTCGCTGGCACGTGCCAGTGCGAGGTCGATGTGGTTGCAGATGTTCTCGCTGCCCAACAGCTGCTCGAAGTTGTTGCGCTTCAGCACGGTTTCGACACGCTCATTGACGCCTGACAGCACGATGGTGACACCCTCCTTCTGGCTCATGCGGCACATGTTCTCGAGGTTGTGCATGCCCGTCGAGTCGATGAACGGCACCTTGCGCATACGGATGATACGCACCTTCGGATGGCGGCCATAGCGAGCCATGATGTCCTCGAAGCGCGTGCCGGCTCCAAAGAAGTACGGACCGTTGATCTCGTACACCTCCACACCCTTTGGAATCGTCAGGTGCTCCAGGTTGCCTGCCTGCATGTCAGCATCCTCGTTCAGGTCTATCTCGTTCATCACGGCATGCACCTCAGTCGTCTCTGCCATGCGGCGCATGAAGAGCAGACAGGCACAGACGAGTCCGAACTCGATGGCTACGGTGAGGTCGAAGATGATGGTCAGGAAGAACGTCAGCAGCAGCACCGTCACGTCGCTCTTCGGATTGCGGCGTGCCATGGCCAGGAACGAGCGCCAGCCGCTCATGCCGTAGGCCACGACGACGAGCACACCAGCCAGGCAGTTCATTGGAATGTATTGTGCCAGAGGCATGAGGAACAGGAAGATGAGCAGCAGCACAGCAGCATGGATGATGCCCGCCACAGGCGTGCGTCCGCCATTGTTGATGTTAGTCATCGTGCGGGCAATGGCTCCTGTGGCAGGGATGCCGCCAAAGATGGGCGACACGAGGTTGGCGATGCCCTGTCCGATCAGCTCCGTGTTGGAGTTGTGGTGGTCACCGATGACACCATCGGCTACCGTGGCCGACAGCAGGCTCTCGATGGCTCCCAGCACGGCGATGGTCACGGCAGGCCCAACGAGCCGCTTGAACGTCTCCCACGACAGCTCAGGCACCACGGCACCTGGCAGCTCAGAGCTGATGCTGAAGCGGTCGCCAATGGTCTCGATGGTTCCCACGCCGCCATACGTCTTCAGCAGCAGCGCGACGACTGTCATCAGGACGATGGCTACCAGCGAGCCTGGCAGTGCCTTCAGCGGAGACAGGTGGAACAGCCGCGCCAGCTGCGGCCAGACGGCGATGATGACCACTGAGGCTATGCCTACTACGGCACTCCACGGGTCGATGTTGCCCATGTTGGCGAAGTAAGCTATCCACTTCTCCACGAAGTCGCTCGGCACGACATCCATCGTCAGTCCTAACAGATCCTTGACCTGCGTCGAGAAGATGGTGACGGCGATACCACTGGTGAAACCTACCACGATGGGATACGGTATGTACTTAATGATAGTGCCCAGCCGTAGCACACCCAGCAGGATGAGGAACACACCAGCCATCAGCGTGGCAACGGTAAGCCCCTGTATGCCATACTGCTGGATGATGCCGTAGACGATGACGATAAACGCTCCCGTGGGGCCGCCTATCTGTACCTTGGAGCCACCGAACAGCGAGATGGCCAGTCCTGCCACGATGGCGGTGATGATGCCCTTCTCAGGGCTGACGCCGCTGGCGATACCAAAGGCGATGGCCAGCGGCAGTGCCACGATGCCCACAATGAGTCCGGCCATGAGGTCGGCTGTGAACATCTTACGGTCGTAGTGCTTGAGTGCCGAAATCATCTTCGGCTTGAAGTCCAATGTCTTTTCCATTACGATAAACTTTTCTTTTACTTTTCTACCCTTTTACCTTTTTACCTTTTCAAAGTCGCTGCAAAGTTATGCAAAAAATATAAGGCGACAAAGAAAAATGCCGCCTTATATATAAAATAGGTGTGATTTCTTGATTTACTTCGTCTTCAGCAAGTCGCGGATCTCGGTCAGCAACTCCTCCTGGGTAGGACCGGCAGGAGCAGCGGGAGCCTCAGGTTCAGCCTTCTTGCGGTTCATCTTGTTGATACCCTTCAGCATCAGGAAGATACAGAATGCGACAATCAGGAAGTCGACGACGTTCTGCAGGAACTGACCGTAGGCCAGCGTAGCGGCACCAGCCTCCTTGGCAGCAGCCAGCGTGCTGTACTCGCCGTCGCCCAGCGTGACAAACAGGTCGACAAAGCTGACGCCACCCGTCATCTTGCCGATGAGCGGCATGAGCACGTCGTCCACCAGACTCGACACGATCTTACCAAACGCACCGCCGATGATGACACCGACAGCCATGTCCATCACATTGCCCTTCATGGCAAATTCCTTGAACTCAGTAATAAATCCCATAACGATAAAATTTTAAATGATTACTGTGTATAATATATCATGTTTTATAATGTTCTTTTTGCTATCTGCATCTTACAATATCAGGCAGTTCCCACCAGATTATTTCACTTTTTAATTTTTAATTTTTAATTTTTAATTTAATTTAGATAGAAACGCACTGCAAATATAGGAATTATTTTGTAATTTTGCACACGAAAACGAGAAAAAGTGTTCAATAAACATGATTTTTCACATAGAAAGCAATATTTAACCCAATTTTTATACAAGTTTATTAGTAATTATGACAAAAGTAGCAATTAACGGTTTTGGCCGTATCGGTCGCCTCGCTTTCCGTCAGATGTTCGAGGCTGAAGGTTATGAAGTAGTAGCAATCAACGACTTGACAAGTCCTAAGATGCTCGCTCACCTGCTGAAGTATGACACCGCACAGGGTGGTTTCGCCGGCAAGTTCGGTGAGAACAAGCACACTGTCGAGGCTACAGACAACTCTATCAGCGTCGATGGCAAGGAGATTACCATCTACGCAAAGCCCA
>JAEEGL015214630.1_pt1 | contig 49207 bp, 71 predicted proteins | sample 9134231 | NCBI WGS metagenome assembly JAEEGL01 (sample SAMN16246548, study PRJNA631951) | gut metagenome | biome: gut microbiome; feature: rumen; material: fiber-attached | host: Bos | place: Iran: Karaj | collected 2018-10 | reverse complement strand
CGAGTGTAAACGTACGCGCACTCGGGAGTGTGAGAGTGTCCGAGTGTAAACGTACGCGCACTCGGGAGTGTGAGAGTGTCCGAGTGTAAACGTACGCGCACTCGGGAGTGTATTTATAAAATTATAAACTTATCCATTTTGTAGGTAATCCATTTTTGAAATAATTATTTTGAGAAACAATACTATTTTTCTATCTTTGCGGAAAATAACTGTAGATACAAAACCGCCTATAATGATAGCAAGCTATGGCAAGAGAGAATAAACCGAATCCAGTGATCGACATGATCTTCGAGGAAGAGCCGCAAATCCCCGATATTGATCCGTATGCCCACGAAGAAGAAATCAAACGCACCGGCGGTTCCCAGGCTGCGGGCCCTTCTAATGACTCTCCTGTCGGTTCCGAAGGCGGAGCCGCAGCGTTTCCGAGGAAGGCTACGCGGCGAGGTCGCAGGAAAGGTTCCGAGGATGTCGGAACCGCTTCCGTTACCCGTTCATCGGTGACTTTTTCGGACGAGCAACGTAGGTACCTTGACGATGCCTGGTTTTGTTACCGAAGAGCGAACGGGCGCCGCATCAACCTTAATGCCTTTATTGTTGAGATGGTAGAGCGAGGGCTTGAAGCGGCGTCGCCTGAGGTTGTCAAGATGATGAACAAATTTTAATGTCCTGAGAAGGGCCCAGAATACGAAGGAGATTACGATTATGGCAAAGAAACAGAAGGAAGACACCGAAGTACGGAAAAAAGGTATCGGCACCAACAAAGAATCCGAAGCGGGTCGCCGTGCAACGGTTTCGTTCTCGAAGGAGCAGCGTGACGCTATCGAAGCCGCTTTATTCTGCTACCGCCGGCTAACTGGCAGTCGGATCGCCGTTTCGGCGTTTCTGATGGAGATGATGGAGCGGGGCCTTGAAGCTTCGTCTCCCGAGGTGTGGAAGCTCTACAAGAAATTCAAGTCATAGGTTCCGAGGGCTGCGGCTCCGAAAGATAAGGAACATATACGACCCCGCTGGGCATTTCCCGGCGGGGTTTCCTATTTTCGCCCGCAGGGCGTCCGTACGGCGGCACCGGCCGCCGGGAGGAGATTCGGCTGCGCAGCGGCCGTCCCCGAAGTGTCGGAGACTCTTGCGGGGAATAAGAGGGAGGCGGAGCGGCGTTCTCCGACCCTACCCGACGGTACGGAGGGAGGGTGATCTCCGCCGCGGAGCCGACCGGTCGGGCACTTATCCGCAGTGCGGCAGGCAGCCGTATCCCCGCAGGGGTTTTGGCATTTGCCGCACGGGGATACCGATTGCAGCGGCATCGCCGCGGCGGCATAACCCCATCGGGGTTTGCCTTTTTACTCCGTAGGGGATTTCGGATATAGCCCCATCGGGGTTTCCTTTTCCGGGGCCGCAGCCGCCAGGGCAATCGGAGCCGCAGCGCGGCTTCGTCTTCTCGTAGCCGGCGGCGAAGGCCCCTTTTCCTGCCGGAGCCTTATGTCGGCGACGGCATGCGGAGGGAAGTGGAGCCGAAGGAAAATCCGCATGGAAAGTTTCCGTACGGCGAAACTCCTATAAGAGACCGACGGGTATTCCGCTGTTCCCCCTTTCCGTTATTCGCCCGGGCGGCGGAGCGGCGCTCTCCAGTCCATCCGACGGTCACGGAGGATGGGCGACCTTCGCCGCGGAGCCGCCGATATGGGCACAGATATCCGACGGAACGGGAGGCTTCCCAAAAAGCCCGCAGGGATTTTGGCCGCTCATTCCCGGGCCGTCGGATACCGATTTTCAGGAAAGCGGGAGCGATACCGTAACCCCATAGGGGTTTCGTAGAATATCCCCGGCGGGGTTTTTAAGGCAACCCCATCGGGGTTTCCTTATTCCGGTGCAGCGGCCGCCACCGCAAGTCGTTGCCGCATCGTGGCATCGTGGCACCCAGGGCGCGCGGCGGTTCCGTTTTCCGTAGAAGGCGGAGGGCGGCGGAGCGAAGGCTCTCGGGGCCACCCGACAGCACGGAGGGTGGAGAGTCTCCTTCGCGGAGCCGCCCGGAGCCGGCCCCGAAGGGGCTTCCTCTCTTCCGCCCCGTCGAGGGGCGGCGCCGGAGGACGCTCCAGTGTCCGGAGGCGGCTGCGGTGCCGCAACGCGGCGCCGACCCGGACCGCATGGATGCGGGCCGGGGATATGGACACGGGACCCCGGCGGAAAAGGTAACGGAACCCCGTAAGGGGTTTGACGCTCCATTCCGACGGGGTCTCCTTCCAGGGGCGACCATGGGAGCCCTTCGCCGCAGGCGGGGCGGCGGAGCGTCAGCGGAGCCGCCCATGCCGTCGTCCCCGTCGTGCGGGATATGAGAGAGGAAACACGAAGAGAGGGGGACCGGCGATGCCGGCCCCCCTCTCTTTATGAAAACAATCAACAGGATCACGGTTGATCAGACGATGCCGTTACATCGGAGCGTCTTCGTAGAACCCGTCGTCGTGGGGATCAATGTCCACGGGCGGCAGGTCGTCACCGTCGGCACCGCCGTTGGCGAGGGTTGCGACGATGTCGTCGTAGATTTTGTCGAAGAACGCGTTGCGCTTGCTCGGGTCGGCGAAGGGCTGGCCCTTGTAGACTTCCTGTTCCACGCGCGGAATCTGTTCCGGGGTGTATTTCCACGGCAGTTTCTCGCCGTCGACGCGGATGGCCACATTCGTGAAGACGGGGCCGTTGTCCTTGCCTACGCGCGGGTAGGCGGCGATGCGGACCTTCTTCGTGAAGTCCGTGAGGGAAGCGAGCGACAGCAGGATGCTTCGGGTGCTGGTCTGGTCGGCGTAGAGCGAGAGGATGGCCTGTTCGCCCTTCTCGTCCTGGAGGGTGATTTCGATGAACTGGGCCGGTTTGCCGTTGACGGTGCGGTCAGCCTTGTTGATTTTGACGATACGGCCTTCGATGTGGTCGTACATGATGGGTTCCTGGTCCTTTCCGGGACGGATGACGACCTTGCCGTTGCTCAGACCGGCGTAGGTCTTGCGGGTGTTGTTTCCTAAACCTCCGTACATTGTCTTTTGGGTTTTTTGGGTTATGAAATCAGTGAATTGTTTTTCTTCGTTGTCGGCCGAGCCTCCTTCCCGGAGGGGTCTCCGTTCATTTGAATACGGAGCCCCGTAGGAGGGCAGGCTCTTCGGCCCCGTCTTTTGCGTTGCCGTTCTGCGGTCACGCCGCTTCGGCTTCTTCGCTTCGGGGTTTGGCCTGCGGTTCTGCGAGGACGAGTGCTTCGCGTGCCGCGCGGATCTTCGCACGGTAGCGGGCGTTCTCGTTGCGGAGTGCGGTGTTCATCGCGGTGAGGTTGGCGATGGCTGCCTGCAGCCGTGCCACTTCCTTCTCCGTTGCGGCGAGGCGTGCCTTCGTCTCGTCGTTGCGGGGTACGATGTTGAGGTCGCGCATCCAGGAGGACAGCGTGGAGTGTCCGAGTTTGTGTCTCCGTTGTACGGCGTCGAGGGTTTCGTCGCCGTTGAGGTGTTCGGAGATGATGGACAGTTTTTCGGCCTCGCTGCGCCGTTCCCGTTTTGCGGGAATCTCGTAGATGTCGATGACGGTGTCGCCTGCGAAGAGGGAGTCTTCGTCGGCGGCGATGCGTACCGCGTAGCGGCCGTCGGAGGTCATCGTCGTTCCTTCGTCGGGGATGTCGACGGGGAGGGACTCCCCTGCCGACTGGAGGAAGCCGTTTCCGGTTTCGGCCTGCGCGACGATTTCGTCGGCGGTCTTGTCGGCGAGGCCGCGTGCGGCGTCGCCGGTGAAGCATCCGATGTGTCTCTTCGTTTTCATGTCTCTTTTCTTTTGTCCTTCGTTGACGGTGCTGCCGGGAGGTCCCGTGCACCCTTGGCTGCGGGCCTCCCCTGCGGCGCCGTCATCGGAGTTCATATATCTTGCCATCCCGTATTTCCGCCTTCCCCGATTCGATCATGTTCAGCGCCTGGTGAACCCTGGCGGAGAGGCAGAGGAGTTCCGGAAGGGGGATGTCGGAGAGTTTCACGGTTTCCGCGTTCTCGCCGCCGCTGAGGCTTGCCGTGAGGCAGATTGCGTTGCGTTCTTCGTCGAAGCCCGTTACGGTACCTTCGAGGGTGAATGAGGCGAGGCCGTTGTCCACGGCCACGGGGACATGGATCGGCTGCGGCTGCTTGGCCATGCGGCCGAATTGGAGGGGCCCGTCGAGGCCTTTTGCCGCGAGTGCGTCGAGGGTTTCGTCGATGTCCTTGATGACGCCCGCCTTCGCGCGGGCGACATCGTTCTCCGAAGGGTGGATGCCTGCGACGAGCCCTTCTGCCTGGGCGAGGAGCTCGGCGACTTTTTTGAGGGTCCGTTCGGTTTCGGGGTCGTTTTGCGCGTGGCGGAATGCGTTCACCTCGGCTTTCGCCGCTACGATCTTGTTGAACGCGCCGGAGGCGTGGTTCGGGTAGTTTACTTTGAGTGGCATGGTGCTGCTGTGTTTTTGATTGTCGTTAGCGGTTGAGGATCGCCTTGCGGGCGATGGCGAGGACGCGGGCGGCGGTCTCGGCGGTCACCGTGGCGGTGAAGTTCGAGAAGCCCTGCGCGGCTTCCTGCGTTTCGCTCTCGAAGCGGAGGTCATAGCCGCCGTCTTCGCGGAGGTGGCTGAGGAGGAGGTTGCGTGCGGGGATGTCGTGGACATTGCCTTTGACATCTTTGAAGCGGACGCGGAGCGTCCTGTTGTCGTTGCCGTTCATCGTTGTCATCTTTTGTTTCGTTTTGCAAGGAGCCGTCCTGCCTTCGGGAGGCCCCGTCTCTGCGGTCTCCCGAAAGGCGGCCGGCGTCAAGGTCACCGTGTCTGCCTTTTCGTTTACGCCGCCCTGCGGCCGTCACGCTGCCGCTTGCGGCGCTGCTGCGTTGCCGTCGCCGCGGGTGTTGCCGCGGCGGGCTTGCGTTCCCGTTTCTTCGGTTTCTTCTGCGGCTTCGCCGGCTCGAAGGCGTTTGTCAGGCCGCCGTTCCAGTAGCAGGTGATGCAGGGGTGGCCGACCGGCCAGCGCGGGCAGTAGACGCACTGCCCGCAGGCCACGTGCTGCACGGCGGTCATAGCGCTGCGAGGAATGAGCGGGCGCTATGCCGCGCGGCGTCGTTGGCGGGCCGGCTGACGGTCACATTCTTCCATTTGCCGCCCCTGACATTCCTGTTCACGAGGAAGTCGATGCGGTGCTGGCCCTTGTAGCGTGAAGACATCGTATCCTCGACGCGCCATAGGCCGTCGAGGGTTTCGGCGCCGTCGATGCGTACGATGTCGCCGTAGGCGATGCCGTACTTCTGCATCATCGTCCGTTCCATGGCGAGGATGCGGTGGTCGCCGGGCGCGTCGGCGTCGATGCGGAACATCGACGCGGTGTGCAGGAAGTCGGCGTTGCACTGCGCGGCGTCGGCGTGGTAGACTGTCGCCGTGGCGTCGGAGCAGAGGATTTCCCACTGCGGCGAGGCGATCGAGTCGAGGGTGGTGTCTGCGGGGAGCAGCATGAGCACGGCGAGTGCGGCCGTGGCGATAAAGAGAAATCTCTTCATGTTGTGTTGTTGTTTTGGGGTTATGGGATTTGTTTTTGTCTGCCGGGCGGCGCCTCCGTCGCCGCGGAGGGTCTTCCGGCGTGTTTTTCGGAAGGCCCCCCCGCGCTGACGGAGGACGCGGCTGTCGTCAGTCTTGTCATACGCTGTCGTTCGCCGAGGGGCCGCGGGCGTATGCCCGTGGCCCCTCGGCGGCAGAAGCGTCGGCGCCCCTCGGGCGCGTCTGCTATGCCTGTGTGGCGGTGTCTTCTTCGGCGTGGTCTGCGCGCTGCCGCTTCTTGTCTATGGCGACGACTGCGGGAGCGACGACCGTCGCTACGAAGATGAGGAAGCCGTACACGGCATAGAGTGTCCAGTCGTTCATGGTTGTCGGATGATGCCGGGCCGCGTTGCGGCCCGTGGTGTGTTAGCGGTTTCCGCGTCTGGACGCTTTCTGCCTGCGGCGGCGCGCCTTGCGGGCGCCGGCGCGCATGGCGTTGGAGCGGCCCTTGGTGCCGCCCTTGGTGTCCTTGGCGTTGTCCTTCGTGTCGAGCAGCCAGAGGCCTGCCGCGAGGCAGATGGCTGCGGTGGCGATACCCAGGAGCACGGCGACCGCGAGGTTCGCGATTGCTTCCTGGAGCACCTGAAATACGAGTACCGTGGTGACGAACAGCGCCGCGTCCATCAGCCACTTTCCCAGTTCCTTACGCATGGTGTTGTCCTCCATCTGTTAAAGTGTTATTTTTCCGTGTCGTGCCGCCGCGCCTTGCGCGGGGGCGTGTCACGCGATTGAGGACTGCTGGGCGGTTTAGCCTATGTCCTCCTCATCGCGGAATGTCAGAGTGTTTCATCTCGGTGAGTTTTTGAGTGGAACATCCGGGGCTCTGCGGAGAACCCCTTCACCTGCAACAGGGGTTCTTCGCGGCTCCCCCGGACTGTTCCGTGGTTTGTCTGAGTATGGCGTTCCTTCGTGGACGGACGGAAAAAGGGCGGCGGCCGTGCCGCCGCCCCCGTCCGGGCGTCTATGCTTATTCTTCTGGCAGGAATTTCTCGGCGTGGAGGCGGAGCGAGGCCTTGCGGCCCGCGCCGTCGGAGCCCCTCCACTCGCGGACGAAGAACTCTTCGTCCACGGCGGAGAAGTCGAAGCCCCTGTCGGGGCCTTCAGAAGCGATGCCGTCGCTGAGGAAGTTGCTCTTGAGGTCGCCGAAGGATTGCAGGGCGTGTACGCGGCTGCGGTAGTACATGTCGACGGGCTCGTCGTCCTCGGCGCTGTCATAGACGATGAGGCGGTAGAACACGTCGGCGTCGTCACGCCTCCGCCGTCGCCGCAAGGCGGCCGCGGCGCGCTCCGTGAGGAGCAGGGCCGCGAGGATGGTCAGGATGACGAGAAGGATCGTATTGCCGGCCATGGCCTATTCCTCCGTCATGTGGTACGGCGCGATGTGCAGCGAGACGATGCGTCCCGCCCCGTCGAACCCTTCCCAGTCCACGGCGGTGACCGCGTGGGTCTGTTCGTCGACGGTGACGCGCAGCTCCTCGTCCTTCGCCTTGACGCCTTCCTCGGCGAAGGCGATGAGGTATTTCTTGAGCATCTTCTCGGCTTCGCGGCCGTTCTTGCAGAGCATGTCCCTGGGATGGTCTTCCGCCGAGTCGTCGATGTGGACGCACCAGGGCTTCGCCGTGCGGGTCACGGGCGGATGCGGGTTGTCGTTGAGGGCGAGCATGCGGCACACGAAGCGTGCGACGAGCCAGTAGACCGCGATACCGGCGATGATCAGCAGGATGATGGTTGTGGTATTCATGTTTTTTTCGCTTTGGTTTCTTGTTGCGGGACCGTTCCCGCGGGGCGCGGCGGTTCCGTTCCCGAAGGGTCGCCGCCGCCCCGGAACGGTCTTACGCCGCCGCTACTGTTTCTTCTTCGTGTTCCTGGGTGTCGGAACGGCGTCGCGCCGCCTCGTTCTTGACGTGGCGGTGCCAGCGGTCGAGGAAGTCGGAGATGGACTTGCTGCGGATGGGCTGGTTCGAGGCAAGGTATTTCTGGCGGATCGTCGAGCAGTCCGGCGACAGCTCCACCGTCACGAGGCTTTTCCCGGGATGCGCCGTCTCGCGCATCGTCAGGACGAACGTCTTGCCCTCCGCGATCCGGCTGCCGTAGGAGGCGACGCAGTTATGCTGCTGCGTGGCCTCGTCGATCAGCTCGTCGTAGTCGAAGATCGGGCGGATGAAGTAGACGTCCTCGCGGTAGGCGAGGAACGCCTTGTTGCGCTCGAACGCCGACTTGGCCTCGGCCATCTTGCGGGCCTCCTCCTCGTTCCGTTTTTGTCGGCAGAGCCGCGCGGCGATGTCGTGCTCGCGCTTGAGGCTGTCGCCGTCGATGCGCGGCGCCATGTCGAGGTCGCGGCACATGCCGAGGTAGTCGGAGAGGATTTCGAGGGCCAGGCCGGACGGGATAGCCTCGTACAAGTCGAGGCGGCCGAGATACCCCATGAGGCTCTGCCACGAGAACACCGGGCGGCCGCCGTAGCGTGCGCCGAGGATGGAGCTCACGCGTTCGAGGTCACGATTGGTGAGATGCCGGTCGTAAGCCTGGACGAGCGTATCCTTCGTCAGCTTCCCCGTCTTGGCCATACGGCGGTAGACGTCCCACGTGCCGAGATCCGGTTCGCGCTTGAGTGTCTCGTAGACGCATTTCTGCGCCTTGAAGATCGTCTTGGGCTTCGTGCCGGGGCCGCAGAGCCGGTTGAACTGTTCAAGCGTGCTGGGCGCAGCGTTGATGCCCCAGTGGCCACGGAGGAAGGGGTCGGCGAAGGCGTATCCGGCTTTCTGGAGCGTTTCGAGCCAAGGGGCGCGGAAATATTCCTCGATGGCATATTCGTTCTGGCTGAGCCACGGCAGCACCCACGGGCGGACGGCGCCCAGGATGGCTCTCAGCTGCGCCTGCGGCTGCGGGAAGAAGATGCAGGGGTCGTATGCCGTGATGCCCTTGGCCTTGCAGAGGGGATCGACGGTGACCTCGCCGGTTTCAAGTTCGTCGCCACGCCGGCCGTCGTGGCTTTCAGCCTTACACCGTACCGTCAGTACGCGCGTCGTGGCATCGGAGGCAACGTAGCCGATCTTGACGACCAGCTCGCCGCGGTTGTGGTATGCATAGCGGTCCGTCGGCAAGGCGTTCGTGAACATCTCACCGAAAGGACGCCAGCGGGTGTACCTCTCCTGGTCATAGAAGAGGCGGTCGTCGCGGACGATGTATTTGTGCCAGTCGGTCGTTCCGCACGTGGTCACAGCCAGCCTGCTCTTGCCGCACATCCGAAGGATGCCGCCGAGGCCTTCGGCCGAGCAGATCTCGGAGAGGGTCTGATGGAACGCCGCGAACTCGGCCTCGATGACGGGGTCGGCGGCCTTCTTTTCTTTTTTCGGCGCCGCCGTCGGCGCAGCTGCGGGATTTACGGCAGCGGGGTCGCCCTGGCCGGTCGGTGCGTCGGCAGGAGTATCCGCCTCCGCTTCGGCCGTGGCCTGCGGCATGGCGGTAAGTTCGACGATGGGCTCGTGGCCGGCGGCCTCGATAGCCTCGTCGGTAAAGTCATAATCGGAGAAGATGGCCGCAGGGGCGGCCTTGAGATGGAGTCTTTTCATGACGTCGTGGTGTGTTGTCTTTCGTGCGTACTCCGCCTGTTCGGGGCGGTGACGCGTGGTACGTGGTTCCGTAAAGAAGAAGGGCCGCCCGCAGGCGGGCGCCTCCCCTTCGGGTTGGGGCGCCCCGCCTGTCGGCGGCCCTGAGCGGTGTCGCGTTGCCGTCTATTGCGTCGGCGGCATGGAGCCGTTCATCGCGGCGGCCGTCAGCGCGCCGCGGACGAAGTCGCGCATCTTCTCGAGGTCCTCTTCGTTGCGGCACCAGCCCGCGCCGATGCCGGGGACGAAGTTGTACCCGATTTTCAGGTCGGCGACGGCCTTCTCGATCCTGTCCGTGATGGACTGCGCATCGTTTTCGTTTTCGTTTTCGTCTTCGTCATCTTCGTCGACGATGGCTTCGTCGTCGATGCACAGGTCGTAGATCTGGTCGACGTCGTCGTTGAAATTGCCCGTGAGGCCGTTGGCGATCATGGTAGCCTTCACTTCGTCGAGGTCGGCGTCGAAGCCCTGGCGGCGGAGGTTCTCATACACCGTCTCCGCGACGGCGTTGCTGTAGTGTTCGTTCATGGCTTTATGGTGTTGTTTTATTTCGTCATTCAATCTCCTTGGAGTCGTACACGCCCCAGCCGTCGGGGAACCATCGGTCATGGGCCTCCTGCTCGGCCTCGGCCTGCGTGGGCGCCAGCACCTCTTCGGTGCGGTAATTCTGGAGTGCCGGAGGAAGGCCGAGCACGAACAGCGTGACCTCGAACCTCTTCATTCCGGGCTGCTTTTCTGCCGGGTTCGCGGAACCCGACGGTTTTCCGTGGATTTTTTTCATCGTCGTCTTTGTTATTTTCATGTCGGCGGCAAGGCCTCCTGGCGGAGGGCGTCGGCACCGCTGACGCGGCGCCCCTCCGCCGGGGCGGCCCCGGATGCCGGGTTTTCAAGTCAGACCAGCATCAGGCCGACTCCGACGACGACCAGGGATACGGCGAGGAATCCCGTCATGAACCATACGGTACGGCGGAGGTCTTTGCCGGCATCGTCCTTCGGTACGTCGAAGTGGACGACTGCGGGCACGAGGAGCACCAGCACCGCCGCGAATAGCGCGGCCGCCGACGCTATCGGCGTGGTGGCGTGGCTGTAGAACCGTGCGGGGAACTCTCGGATGGCGAGGTAGAGGACGGCCGCCGACGCCAGGCAGGCCGATACGATATAGGCGCTCTTGTCCACGGTACTGGCGTGAAGCCTGTGGACGAAGATGCCAAGCATGGCGAGCGCCGCTGCGGCGAGCATCATCACGAAGATGTTCATGGCAATAAGATCACCCATCATTGTCTTGTTTTCGTTGTTTCTTTTTTTTATCCGGAGGGCGTCGCCCGTTCGGGCTCCCTCCGTCTTCGGCACGGGGAGCCCGCCACGGGAGGTGGCGCCCTTCATCTGGTTTTCACTGAAGAGTGGATACGGGAAAAGGGGGCCGGCGCATGCCGGTCCCCCGCCCTATCCTTCATCCTTCCGCCAGGCGCGTTTCGCGCGCGGGCGGGAGTAGCGTTTCCTGTTTGCCGTGATGCGGGTCTTCTGGAACCCGTACGCCTCGCGGGCGGCGCGCTTGAGCGCCTTGACGGCGTCGCGCGGGATGTTTCTTCGTCTCATCGTGTCTTCTCGGGTGTTGCGGGGAATTCCCCGGGACGTATCGTACGCAGGTACACGGCGTCGACGTCACCCCTGAGCAGGAGACGCCGCCGTTGCAGGCGGGCGGCAAGCCCGAGACGGTAGTCGCGGTGTACGTACCGCCGGCAGCCGCGGCAGGTCTGGAACCAGCCGAGGCGGTAGAGCGTTCCGTCGGCCATGGCTAACGGAGACGGCCCTGGAGGGCCGAGGCGAGTTTCCGGAGGTCGAGTTCGCCGGCGGCAAACATCGAGGCGAGGACGCCGTAGACGCTGCCGTCGGCGGCGGCCTGGCGAACGGCGTCGCGGAGCCTGCCTTCCCCGGACTCGTCGACTCCGTCGAACAGCTTGAGCTCGTCAGCCTTCCTGTCGTCCTCCTCGGGGAGGTCGGCGTTCAGGAGGGTGTCGTGGGAGGCCGCGACGGCCAGGCGGTCAGCCATCTCGTTGAACTGGACGCCGGCGTGCCCGGAAACCTTGTCGAACGTCACCTTGACGCCTTTCGCGGCGAGGGCGGCGACGGTGGAGCGGAGCGCATCCCAGAGGGGCAGCAGCTTCGCCTCCTTCGTCTTCCAGCCTTTTACCATGGTGCCGACGACGAGCTGGCTGTCGGTATGGACAGTGACGGACTTCGGAAGCCCGCTCATCCCGAGGACGCTGTTCAGCGCCAGGGCGGCGGCCATGATCTCCATGCGGTTGTTCGTCGTGCGGGCGAAGCCGAAGGCGGAGGACGTATAGACGCCCGTCTCGGCGTCGACAATCACGAAGGCGGCCCCGCCGGGGCCGGGATTGCCGGAGCATGCTCCGTCGGTATAGATGTCAAGGATCTTCATATCGTATGTGTTTGTTCCTGTTCCGGAGGAGCCCGTCCGCGACCCCCGCGGGAGTCCCTCCACGGAGGAAGGGACCTCCCCGGGGTGCGGCCGGCGCGCCTTCCGGCATGGCCTCTGCCGGCCTTACTCGTCCTCCTTGTAGACGAGGACGCCGTCGGCGAGGAAACGGGCCTCGCCGTCTTCGACGGCCCTGTCGATATCCTCGCAGGCCTCGACGACGGCGGGAACGATCACGCCGTTGCACCATGAGAACAGCATCTCGCCATTCACCATGACCTCGTCCTCGTCGCCCATGCGGGCGCGGTTCATGTAGGCGAGGGGCTCGTTGACGTAGGAGAGCCCGTCACACTCCTCTATCTCTTCAACGACCTCGACCGGCGTGCGGTCGTAGTAGGCCCTGATGTTGAGGTACGGCGCATCTCCGATGTGCTTTTTAATGAACGCGAGGATGAGCGTCCGCGCCTCCTCGTACATGTCGTCGCGCACCTTCTCGAACAGTCCGTGCAGGTTCTTGAATTTCTTTGTATCCATCGTTGTGTTCGTTTTGGCATTCCGGTCAGTCGGCCCGTTCCATTGTGAGGCTGAATTTCTCGCAAAGCTCGTCGGCTTCACGCAGGTCGTCGATGGGAATGAAATGGCCTTTCTCCGTCATGCTCTCGAAGTAGCGGTCGGACGAGAACGCCCATGTATCGGAGCTTGTCGGCCTTTTCTTGTGGAGGACGAATCTCACGAGGGCGGCGCTCTTGATGAAAATCCTTGCCGGCCGTCCCTGGACGACGTCGTCTTTCATCAGGACATAAACCTCGGGGTTCATGTAGTCCATTTCCAAAGGATTGAAAAAAAACATGTCGCCTTTCTTGTACTCGCACAGTTTCTTCATTCTTGATTCGTTTTGCTGGTTACACTTCGGATTCCGCCTCAGCTCAGTTGCCGCGGCCGTTTTCAGCCCCGCCGGCGCATCCGAATAAGATATGCGCCCGCGGAGCGAAAACGCGCGAAACGGCCTGTTTTGCGTCTTTACGGGCCGCCGCGACGCGGCTTCTGCCGCGGGTCAGAACTTCGACGTGTCGAACTCGTAGAACGGGTACGTGCAGAATCCGCTGCGGACGCGCGCTCCCGTATCGCGGGCGAGGCCGTTTTCCTTGAGGAAATCCTCGGCCCAGGGGTTGTTGTTCGTGTCGACGGTGGCGAACCGCCCGTCCGTGCCGGCCCTCTCGCCGATGATGTTCACCGTCAGCGTGGCGAACAGGTCGGTGACCTCGCCTTCCTCGACCTCATACGCCTCGACGGCGAGGTTGCCGCCCCGGGCGTATGTCTCGGCGACGAGGATGATGTCGGCCTCGCAGTATTCGGTGCTGACGTGGAAGACGTTGTGGTCTTTGCCGTTGTAGGTGATCTTTCTCATCGTTATCTGTTGTTTTGGTGGTTTCTATCGCGAGAGCAGGCCCGGGAGGATCCTGCGGAAAGCGTCTTTCACCCCCTCGGCGGAGGGTCCGTGGAGAGCCCACTTGTCGTCCGTCGTCACGGAGAAGGCGTTGCGCGGGCAGAGGTTCTCCTGCTGGAAGAGGATCAGGTAGAACGTCCTTCCGATCTTCTGGATGAGGTAGCCGCCCCAGTCGCCCGCAGATGAGGAGCATTCGTAGAGGCCGGCGTCGACGACGGAGGCATACCGTCTTTTCAGGTATTCGGCCGGCGAGAACCAGGTGAGCCGTCCGGCGACGTCGTTTTGCGTGATGGTGATCTGTCGGTCCGTCAGGACCGGTCCGTGGTGCTTTTTCATATCGGCGATGTTTTCGTTATCATGACGAAGTCCCCGCCTCCTGCGGGCGGCTCCACAGAGGAAGCCGCCCGCGAGGGGACGGGGACTCGGATCGGCTTGGACGTCTCTATGCCGGATCAGAACGGCAGGTCGACGAAGATGTCGTCCCATTCTTTCAGGATCGTTCCGAGGATCGCCTTGCTTCCCATATCGCTGAGGAGAAGGCTGCGGAGGCGGGAGCGGTTATGCAGCACGTACTCCTTGTCGGCTTCCAGGCGGCGGAGCATGTCTATGACGCCGACGCGGCCGTCGGCGTCCTTGTCGTTGACGCAGGCTTCGACGCGGGCCTTGAGCATTTCTTCCAGCAGGCCCCCGGTCGAGCTCAGGGTGCTCTCCATCAGGACGCTGGCATAGCGGTAATTGAGTTTCCCGTCTATGACGGACCACTCGCGGGTACGGAGGAAAGGGTGCTCCGGCAGCACCTCGGCGGCCTTCGCGGTGAGGAGGATGAACACCTCGGCCTCGCGGGGCGTGACCGTGGCGATGCGCTGGAAGGCCTCGGTGAGGATCTCGAAGGAATGGACGCCGCCGTCGGGCTCACGGTTGGCGGGAACGATGATGATGCGGTCAGGGTTGACCGTCGTGAGGTTTTCGAGCTGGATGAACATGGCGTTATGTGTTTTTGTCCGTTATTGTTAATATCTCTGTGTCACCGTCTCCCGGCGGATGACGCACGCCTTGCGTGCCTTGGCGATGAACTCCTCATCCACGAGGAGGACGCAAGCCACGGCGTATTCGAAGGAGCCGCGGAGGCCCATGCCACGTGCGGCGTGGTCCATGCTTGATGGCCAGATAGTGTCGAACGTGCCGCGGCCGCGGTCGTTCCAAGGGTCGAACCACCCTTTGAAGAAGGAGTTGCGGTCTTCCAGCCAGTGGGATTTCGTCTCCCGGTCGACGTCCGTCTCGTGCAGGTCGGCGTCGCGGATGATCTCGCGGGCCTTTTCCTTGACCTCGGCGTCGTCGGCGGTCCAGAAGCGGAGGCTGGACAGGTCGGACAGGTGTTCCACCAGCGGCTTGGCGAGGACGAGGACATCGCGGACGGCTTCTTCCATACGGTCGACGGTGTATTTCCCGGCGTTTACAACGAGATACTGGTTGTTCCAGGGGGAATATGCCTCAACCTGCCTGCCGCGAAGCTCGTCGGCGTAGTTGCGGTAGCGAGGCCCGGCGGCGTATTTTCCGCCGATATTTTTCGTGAACCCCTCCTTCTCCGCCACATGCACGAGGTACTGGTCAGCCGTCACGCCGCTATCTGGAAGATCCATCGACACCTCGACGCAGATATTGTCGGACATCCCTCCGCGCATGTTGCCATACCGGCACATCTTTACGGCGACCGATACACCGTGAATGTTGACAGGTTCCGTCTCGACCTGGTGCGACACGCAGGTGTCTTCACGGATGGCGGTGCCGAGGTTCAGGGCCCGGGCCATCATTTCGACAAAGGGCTTCGCCGCCGCCTTGAAGGCACTGGAGGTCTCTTCCATCCTTTTGATTTCTTCTTTCATTCTTTGGATTTCTTCCTGGGTAATTGCCATATCGATTCGTTTTTGAGTTGTACGCGCCTGCGGCGGGAAGGGCCGCATCTCCACGGAGGCAGATGCGGCCTTTCTGCCGTAGCGGTCCATATTCGTGTTCCGATTTAGAACAGGTAATCGGTGATGCGTTCCAGAAACCGGCGGTCGTAGGCCCCCTCGGGGTCGAAGGTGCCGTCGTCGAGGCGGCGTTGCAGGGCGTCGCCGTCGGCGGTGACCTTCACGGGCCAGAGGTACAGGATGTTTGTGGCGTCATGGTGGTGGCCGTGGACCTCGATGTACCGCTCCGTGCAGAAGACGTCGACGTCGTCCACGCCTTTCGTGCAGCGGTCGAAGGCTACTTCGAAGGACCGTTCGAGTTCAGGGGTGACGTCGAAGCGGCCGTTCCAGCGGCCCACGGTGCCGGTTATGACGAAGCGGCGCGCGAGGTTGCCGGAGGCTTTCATGTGCGTGACATCGTCCTCGTACTGGTTGAGCGACGTTTCGTTGCACCAGCGGCAGAAGTCTTCGGAGTCTTTGCCCTGCGGCATCAGGCCGTTGACCTCGCACCATTCGACATAGTCGGAGTATTCGAAGGTGTCGCGCGTGGTAGCCAGGAGGATGCATCCGCCCTTTTCGGCGAGGCGTTTGAGGAAGTGCTTGTTGACTTTCATTGCTGCAGGCTGTTTTGGAGGTTCTTGACTTTTATGATCAGGTCGGCGACCGCGGCGTTGGCCGTCGCCCCGACGCCGACGGGTTCCTCGTGCTTCTCCCAGAAGCGGGCGCAGGCGACGTCGGTGTCGTCGAAGCCTTTCGGCAGGTCGTCGTAGTAGAGCGGGAAGGCCAGGAAGCGGCCGCCGCTGTAGGTACCGTCATAGCGGTCCGCGACGATGGTCAGCGGATACGTCATCTCGAGAAAGGAGCTGATTTCGGCAGGTCTCATGGTGATGTTTATTTTCGTTTGCACTCGAGGGATCGGCGCCGCCCTTCCGGGCGACGGGTCCCACAGGGACGCGGCCCGTCGGACGGAGGGGCTGCCGCCCGCCGCGAGGTACAGGAAAAGGGTGTCGCCGGTTCCCCGGCGGCACCCTGCCTGTCAGTCGAAGAGTTCGTCGGCAAGGCGGATCACGCCGCGGCTGCCGTCGTAAGGACGCATATTCTCATCGAGGAGGCGTTCCACTTCGTCGTCTTCCATCTCCGAGATCTCCGTCGGGGTGACGCCGTAGATGCTCCCGATGTAGATGCCTTTTTCGTAGACGTCCGATCCTTCGGCGTCGCAGAGCATCGTCTCCCTGTCGAGCCCAGCATTGAAAAAATAGCTGAACACGAGATCGTCTCTTTTGATCTTATTCATCGTATCAGTCGTTTTGAAGTTGTATTCCCTGAATCATCCGCCAGTCGGGGATGTTCTTCCGGATCTCTTCTTCCGTGAAGCACTCGCCCCACTCCCGCACGAAGAACGGGAACTGGGGGTTTTTCGAGTCCCTGATGTGGAGGCCGTATTTCTCCGACATTGCCTTGTTGAAGGGACAGGCGATTTCCGTTTCGGCGCAATATTCACCGGTCTCCTTCACGTAGAACAGGACTTCGGCGTCTTCCATCTCCGTATCGTAGACGGTCAGGCCGCATCTCTCCGACAGCCACCTGTTTAGGCGGTCGAAGACGGGGCGCTTGCGTTTCTTTGTCAACTCCCAGTTGAGATGAAGCTTTCTTTGTTTTCTCATATCGTTGGTTCGTGTCATAGTCAAGGGCTCCCGCCCGGCGGCGGGTTCCAGGAGACCCCGGCCCGCCGCCGTCAGGGCGCCCGCCATCGTCTATTTCGCCACCCGTCTTAAAACAGCGTCGGCTCGTCATCCCTGCGCCGGGACGCCTTCGGGGCGGCCGACGGCAGCTCCGGCGGCACCGGAAAGCCGTGTTCGCCCAGCCACTCCGCGAGCAGGCGGCGGTGGCAGAACGACCCTGCGCGGCACCAGCACAGCAGCACGGCGTCGCTGTCGCGGAAACGCCGCTCCAGCTGCCGGTAACGCTCGACGACGGCATCGGCGTTGGCGTCCAGCATCGCCCGGTAGCGGCGCGTATATTCGTCATCGTCGATAGCCCCGTCCTTGTACGGGCCGAGCAGGTCCCATTTCGGCGCCACCGCCATCCACGTCTCATCGGCGCTGAAGCCCTTCGGCATCGACAGCGAAATCCTGATGCGCCGCATCGTCTTCGTCGCATCGTTGAAGTAGTTTCCTGTGTAAATCATCCCTGTATCCGTTTTTCGTCCGTCATACACTCCGCTATGCGGTCCCGCCCAGAGCAGGTGGGCCCCGATGAGGCCCGCACACCTGCGTCAGGCGGGGACGGCGCCCCGGGATCAAGATCCGTGAAGAGATGATGCCCAGGACCGGCGGAGACGTACGGCGTACGTAGCCGCCATAGAAGCGAGCGTTTTGGAATACTCGAAAGCGCTCGATTTCGCTCGATTTCGCTCGATTTTACTCGCCGGCATTGCCCAAGGAACAGAAAGGATCTTCTGTTGCCATAACATCTCCAGTCGAATTCCGCCACCTATAGAGTACATCCGGCGAAGGACCCGCACCCAGGGCCGGAAAACCCACGAGAGAACGGACGACGCTCTGAAGAGCCTGCCGGATGCCGGTACCCGTCAGAGCGCCGGAGGTACGCAGGAAGATGGAGACGTACGAGCTACGCCCCCGGTAGCTCCACAATTCCACAATTCCACAGGCACAACTACTAAAAAAACTACTGAAAACCCATTGGACAGGACAGTACAGGCCCGCGACGTACGCCTGACGGCAGATACGTACGCCTGAGACGCCCCGGCAGTGCCCGGAAGTCTGGACAACCCGGGCCCAGGCGATGATGACAGTGAACAGCAAACCGGACTGCAGGCATCCCGAGCTGGATGATGCAAAGAAAAACGCCCGATATATGCAAGACGCTTTACAGAAGGCGGCAAATTTTCCATAATCAGGGAATCAGGGAAATCCACGGGGACACGCCGCGCCCCACCGGATGCTTCAGGCTTGAAGCGGATAGCGCCGCTAACCGGTTCGACGCCGTCTCTTCAGCGGTTCTGAACGCAGACGGAGCCCATCCAGGTAGTTGACCTGATTTACCGTCTGGACAGCCCCCCCCAGACATCCTGCCAGCACGACGTACGCCGTACGTGTCAGAGGACAGGCCGGCCGCCCGGGAGAGGTACGCCTGCCGCTCATTTTGTCAACCAGACCGAGCTCCCCAGACCGCGGAACGGCGTTACGTACGCCAGAGCACCCCGCATCAGCAAGAAGAACCCCCTTGCACTTTTTGCACTTTCTGCACTTTTTGCACTTTTGCACTTTCGCGCCACCCGACGACGATGATACGCCGCCTTCACCGGAAAGCTCCCTGAAGAGAAAAAAGACAGCGCGTCGGCCTCCGCCTTCAGCGCCCAGCCACGGCAGCCCCGCGGGGAGGAAACAAAAAAAGAGGCGGGCGGGCTGTTCGCCCGTCCGCCTCCTGCGGTATCCCCTATCGCCGGGGTTTTCCTTTCTGCGCCGCCTTTTCACGGGGCGGATCGCCGTAGACGACCGTCGTCACGATGACGGGACGGCGGCCTTCGTCCTTCAGGACGGTGATGATCTGCTTCATCGGTTTCTCCTCCTATGAGATTACAAGTCTGCCCCGCGGCGTCTCCGCGGTGCCTTTGTCCACGAGGTCGCGCATCTCGGTATCCTTCAGGCGGAGCCGCCGTCCGCCGCAGCGGAAGGTGGCCTCGTGTTCGGTGACGCCGAGGATGGCGGTGACGGTGCCGTCGACGGGAAACATCCCGCCGAGGACGAGGACGCGGTTGCCGATCATCCAGTTCGCGAGGTCGTCCGTCGTGCGCAGCTTCTGGCCGAGGATGTCTTCCAGCGACTCCGTGGTGACAAACCACCAGTCGCGGTGCTGCTCTGGATCCCAGCGGTTGAAGGCCAGGGCGGGCGTGCCGTCCTGGAGGCTGCCGTAGGTGCGGTCACGCGGCTCAAAGCCGAGCTTGCGGATCTCCTCCCACGGCGCCAGGACAGCCTCGACGGGGCCGCCGAGGAACATCGCCGTGATCCGTTCCCCGAAGACCGTCCCCTTGAGGACGGAGTTCTCGAAAGTGATAGGTTCCTTCATCGGGCGGCGGGACGGGTTTTACTCTTCATCCTCTTCTTCGTCCTCATCTCCCAGGACGCAGATGCGGCCGTCGCGGATCTTGAACCCGCAATCGTCGGACGCCATCTCCTCTTCGATGTCGAGGATCAGGTCATATACTTTGCGGAGCTCCTCGAACGGCAGCCAGTCGCTGTCGGCGGAGCCGTATTCGGTCTCGATATAGAGTCCGCCGCTGTCGTCTGCGGTGATCGAGTCGATTTCGTCCTCGGACATCTCCTCGTCGCTCACCTCCGAGAGAACGTAAACGGAATTCAGGATTTCCTCGACGAACAGCTCCGTCACGTGGAGCGTCTTCTTCTGGCCGAACCTGATGACGAACGCCCTGATGGCGTCGATGATAGCCTCACTCGCCAGGCGGACGCTCTCGTCGGCAACATCGAGGAGGGCCGAGATCTCTTCTTTCGTCTTGGCGGGTTTCTTTTTCTTTTCCATCTTCTTTATCTTTTTGTCGGTTATTCTTCGATGGCAGTCAGCTTGCCGACGTAGATGTCGACGAAGCTTCTGTCGTTGCCGTTGGCGTCGACGTATCTCTGCTGGCGCAGGCGGCCGGAAAGCTCCACCTTCGCGCCCTTGGCGATGGCGGCCACGTCAACGTTCTCGTTGTTGGCCCATGCGACACAGCTGTGCCAGGTGGTTTCGACGACGGGCTCACCGCCCTTGCCCTTGTAGGCGTAGTTCGTGGCCACGCTGAAGCGGACGCATTGCGTGTCGCCGACGGCGGTTTTGCTGACGTTGCCGACATAACCGCGGAGCTGGACTTTGTTCAGGCATTCCATGTCTTTCTTCTTTTTGAGGTTCGTATTTCTTTCTTGGATGCCGGGGCGCATGCGGAAAGGGCCCCCGCGTATTGCACGGGGGGCCCTTTTCTGCACGCCTCGGCTCTTATCTCCTGCTCCGGAGGCTGTAGCCCGAGAGGATGGCCTTCAGGTCTTTCATCCGGTAGTAGATTTCCCGGCTCGGCTCTCTGCGGACAGCCTCTATCACGCCGGCGTCGCTCCACCGCCGGAGCGTCCGCGTGCATTTGCCGAGGATCTCTGCCGCGTCGTGCTGTTCCACCAGTTCTTCGTCGTCGGCTTCCTGAGTGACAGCCTCTTCGTGCTCCGCGATGATGCGGCGTACCACGCGTTCGATGGCGGCTTCCAGAACCGCGCTGTCGGCGATGACCAGCGCCACGCCGGGGGTGAATACGTCAGTCTTGGCCGCTGTAGCGGCAATCGGGGTTGTTTCCATAGTATTTAGCATATGATGTCCGTGGCGGACTCCTTGCCGCCGCCGGCGGCGCCCGCACCTTCGTGGGGCGTCCCGGCGCGGCAGGAGGCCGCTATCCTGCGATGCGGTGCTGCCACATCTCGTTGTAGTCGTTGTAGCCGCCCAGGCGGTCACGCCGGTCATAGAACCGCCGCCCTGCGGCAACTGTCTCGTCGTGGAGGAACTCGGTAGCCTGGTCGCCGCCCTCGTCGTTGTCCATCAGCGTGATGACATTGGCGTGGGAGAGGATGAACGGCAGCGCCTGCCGGGCGTTGCTGATGGAGTTCAGAACTACGATGTCCGTGTCGCGGGGCTCGTCGCCGCCGCGGCTCTGGACCGCCCACGACAGGAAGTCCATAAAGCCCTCGAAGACGAGCACGGAGCAACTGCGGGGCAGGATGTTTTCCCCTGCCATAACGCCGCCGTCTGGCGCGATGGCGGTATAGCCGCCGCCGGTGGAGCGTTTTCCGCGCTTGCCTTCCGCTGCGAGGTAGCGGAGCATCCAGCCGCCGCCGCTGTTGGGAAAGCCGATGGCGCGGAATGTCGCCTTACGCTCGCCACCCTCTTTTCCCCGGTAGGTCACCGTATAGTGTACCTCCCGGCAGTAACGGTTCAGCGTCGCCGCCGGGATGCCGCGGCCTTCGGCGTAGCGGATGAGGCGTTCGTCGGAGAACCTGTCGAGGACCGCCGCGATTTCAGTTCCCGCGTAGGCGTCGTCGGTACCGCCGCCCCCGATGATCCTGTCCTTCACCGCCGGAACCTTCACCGCCTCAACCTGGATGTCCGGCACGACGGACGGGTTGAACCGGCAGAGGTAGTCGAGGGCGTCGAGGAACGAAAGGCCTTTCAGCAGCCGTACGAAATCCACGGTGTCGCCGCCCCTGCGGCCGTCGACGCCGCAGGTGGGGTTGCCGTGGTCGAACCACTTGTGGAGGTTGTCGTCGATGTGCAGCGACGGAGCGTTCTCCTTCCCCCTGAAAGGCGAGTAGTACAGGCCTCCTCTGGTATGGTCGGTGTTGTAACCTTCTGCGGCGAGGATGTCGCGCATCGAGGTGGCGCGCAGGATATCCACCTGCGCCTGCGTATATTTGAGTTTACCCATGGCGGTATGTTTTTATTCATCTATTCCGCCCGTCCGGACCTTGTCCTTCAGGGCCGGCCCCCTCCCCCTCAGTGCGGATACGCCGCTGCAGGGAGGCTCCTTCGCTTCTCGGGCGGGAGCCTCTCTGCGGTGTCGTATCCAAGGACCCTTCATTGCGGTCTTTTTGCCGGAGCGTCATTTCCGCCTGGAAAGACGTTTCCCCATGACGACAAGTTCGTGCGGCGGGACCTCGGCTTCGCTGCCGATAGTAGAGATGCGTATCATCTCGTCACTGACGACCTCATCGACGGTCCACCGCGTATTGCGGCGCTCGACCCGTTCTTCCGGCGGGAAGTCATCGATGCCGGGGTCGAGCCAGATGACGCTGTCGCCGCAGTCGATCGTCAGTCCTTTGATGTCCTCGGGAGGCGTGTCCCCGATATGGACTCCGCCTTGCTCGAACGCGAAGGCCATCAGCGAGAGCTCGTCGAAGGTGAACGCGTCCAGCCTTTCGGCAAAACGTTCCCCGTTGCCGTAGCTGCACTCCACGACGATGACGGACTTGCCGGTCGACAGCGTTCGGCGGCGGACGAGATGGAAGCCGACAGTGCGGTACTCGTCATCGGCGTAGTGCTCGGTGTAGATCGCCTCGTTGAAGATGGCCATCTTGTCTTTTGCCGGTACCGCCGCCGCGAAAAAGTCGCAGAGCCGCTGACGGCACTGTTCTACGATGAAGGAAGGGCGGCCGTATTCGGGGTCGAGAGCTTCTTCCATGGCCCGCCGCGCGGCCTTCTCGGCGCGGGAGGCGAGGGCGGCGTCATTCTGGTTGCCGCCGTTACGGCCGTTCGCCTGGGCGATCTCATCCCTGAGGATGCGGATTTGGGGAGCGAGGACGAGCGAGGCGACGATGTTGTTGATCTGTTTCTTGTTCATGTTTTTCATTTTTATGGCCGGGGCGCACGCGAAAAAGGGCCCCTGCGTTTTCCACGGGGGCCCATTTTTCGGCGTGTCCCGGACTACCATGCGATGCGGATTCTCTGTTTAGAGTTCGATGGTCTCTTTCTCCTTGATGACATAGAAGCGGTCTCCTTCGACTTCCTTCATCGCCTTGATGTAGAGGTTGAACGCTTGCTCGTAGGTCATGCCGCCGGCAACAGGCGCGGAAGCCAGGTATTCGGCAAGGCAGACTTCGCTATTCTTCCGGTAGTCGTCGACGAGACCGTCAAAGACCGCTTTTTCACAAACGGCGATTCCCTGCTCATCAGGATGGATGTCGGATGTGCGTTCGGGGACCGAGATCTCCGTGAACGGAGGCCAGACCGGGCAGATGGTCTCGCTTTCGCCATTGAGGTAACGCCGGCGCCAGAGATCCTCCTGGTCGCCACCGCGGCCTTCGACCTCGATGATGAAGTCGGGATATTCCCTGGAGACCTCGGCGATGGGGTCGTTGTCCTCGGAGATCTTCATCAGGCCGGAACGGTCCGAGAGGTCGTTGACGCGTTCGATGATTTCGAGTTCGGTGTCTTCGTTTTCTTCGCGGCGGCCGCTTTTGCGGGTTGCGCCGGAGACGATGATTTCTGTGTAGTAGCCCATGGTGTTGTCAGTGTTTTTTCGTGACCGGTATCTTGTTTTCAACGAGGAACGCCATCTCCTTCAGCACGGAGCCGAAGGTCTGTGCTTTCATGCGCGCGCGTTTGACGCGCTGCTCATCGTAGGTTATCTGCCGGATGTCGCAGGCCCCAGGGTGGAACAGGCGGAGAATCCGCCCGCGGGTGAGGAAGTCTTCGTAGCGGAGGCCGGAGAAGTCTCCGGACGGGGCCTTGACGAGGCGTTCGCCATAGGGCCCGTCAACGAGGTAGTAGACGTCGTGCGCCATAGCCGTTATCCGTAAATGATTTCTCCGAAGAGGATGCTCTGCCACAGTGTGTCGCCTTCTCCGGCGTCGAAGCAGGGTTCCTCTTCGTCGCGCAGGAACGCGTCGAACGCCTTTTTGGCCATGGCCGGTTCTTCGGCGACCTCGCCGCTGGCGGCGCGCGATAGGCCTTTAAGGATGGCCTTCAGGTCGACGGTGTAGCGGGCTTCACCCTCTCCCCCGACTGCGGCGGGGAGGCCGGCGCCGCCATAGGTCTCGCCTTCGGCATTGTAGTCGACGATGACGATTTCTTTACCCGCGAGGAGCAGGCGTGCAATGCGGTCTTCGCGGAAGTCGCCGGCGCTCTTGTCGCGGAGCGCGTCATATTCCGCACGGTCATATTCCGCGAGGAGATAGCCAGAGTCCTCGATGCCTATGGAGATGAGCGATGCGAGCTCAGTGAGGGAGATTTCCTCGACAGTGACGATATGTTTCAACTTCATGGCGTAAACGTTATCTGAGGGTGATGCCGGAGTCCTCGTACATGGGGCCGCTGACGGCCGCGTAGAGGGCGCTGGCGTTAAGGTTCAGCATACGGTCGAGTTTGTCGGCGTCGACCTTCCCGTACCGCTGGCGGAGGTATTCCTCGAACGCCTCTCTCATGACCACGAGAAGTATCGGCGACACCGTCGCTTCGATTCTTTTAATTTCCCGTTCAATGGAAATGATGTCTGTCTTGGGCATGTCTTTGTCGGATTATGCGTGTCAGGCGGGTATTTTCGCAGTAGTCTCATCCGCGAAGGAGAAATACTCCTTTTCCGTGAGGATGATATGATCAAGGAGATCGATGTCGAAGATGCCGAGGGCCTTCTTCAGGCGCTGAGTCTGTTCGATGTCTCCCTTCGAGGGGCGGGTGTTGCCGGACGGATGGTTATGCGTGAGGATCACGCCACGCGCCATCGCCTCGATGGCCGTCTTGCAGGCGATCTTGACATCGATGTCCGTCGACGACGTGCCGCCGAGGGACAGTAGCGACACGCCGGTCACTTCGTGATTGGCGTTCAGCGTCAGAATGTAGCAGCTCTCGCGGAACAGCTCCCCCTCGGGGAAGACGTTTTTGGCGATGTAGGCGGCGGCCTCTTTGGCCTTGTGGATCTTGACGGGCTCTCCGTCGTGGAGGAGTTCCCGCTTGAGGGTGAATCGGTATGTCTTCATGATCAATGGCGGCCCCTCCTCCGGGGAAGGGCGCTCGCGTTGACCGCGCCTCTTCCACGGGGGTGGAGCCGCCTTCCTCCAGCGTCATCCGGTTTGTGGCTTAGGCCCTGCCGAGGAGGATGTTCTGCCGCTGCAGGTCGCGCTCCGCGCGTGCGCGGCGCCGCCGCATCTCGCCGTACAGCGCCTCCTCTTCTTCCTTGCGGTTGCAGAGATGTGCCTTGTACGTTTCCGGCGAAGGGATACGGCAGAGGCCGTCGCAGTAGAAGTGGCAGGTGTAGACGGGGCAGCGTTCGGTATGTTGCGGCTTGGGTTCAGGTTGTTTCGTGGGCATTGTCGTTGTTCGTTTGATGGTACATGATACATCAACGGGGAGGAAGACGCCGGTCCCCCTCCCCGGATGGTTCCTATGCCTCCTCGTTGTCTTCGGGGACGTCCAGCGACGCCGTCCGGACAGGGGCGGGCTCGCTGAGGAGCGGCTCTTCGAGGGCGGCGATGACAGTCGGATTGTCCGTCACGTAGATGCGGCCGTCGCCCATGGAACGTGCGCCGCTGAGGAAGGCGGTCACGAGGTCGGGGTTCGTGAAGACATGCTTCTTGAACTTCACGTCTCCGCGGCGGCCATCGTTGACGGTCTCGTTGATGCGTCCCAGCACTTCGCCGGGGTCGGCGTCGTCGAAGACGACGTCGTTGCCGTCGGCGTTCTTGATGGCGACCACGGCCACGGGGTAGCGGGCCTGCACGGCGCAGGTGACGTCGCCGAGGATGCGCTGCACGAACGCGGCGCGGAAGTCGGCGTAGCCGGAGACGTCGCCCAAGGCGACGAGCTCGCGTTCGCCGTGCTTGACGGTGATCTGGCTGCGGCGGCCTTCCCGTTCTTCGACGCGGATGATGATGGGGGCGTCGTGGATGTACGCCGTCACGCCGTAGAGGCAGCGGAGGATCTTCATCGCAGCGTCGCCGTAGAGCTTCACCCGGAGGACGGAGACGTCTTCGCCATCCGTCAGCTCGAGGTTGACATGGCGGGTGCCGTTTTCCGTTTCCGAGAGGGAGATGGAGGTGAGTTTTCCGTGAATCTGTTCGGCGGTCTCGCCGGTTTCGCGGTCCACGAGGTGACCGCCGGAGATCTTGTAGGTCTTCATGATGTTATGGAATGGATTTGTGGGTTGATGGTTTCGTTTTGTCTGCTCCTTACACCATTTGGCGGAGCCTGTCGAGGGCTTCCGGGGAGCCCGCCTCGAAGCCCTGTGCCGGGACGAAGTGCGAGACCGAAAGGAAGTTGTCGACAGTGAAGTTGCGCCAGCCGTTCCGCTGCAGGTCGTAGTAGTAGAAGTGTTCTCCGTCGAACGGCTGCGAAGCCCGCGTATCGCTGACCCTGGAGGTGTCGTATGCGTTGATGACGGAACGGTTGCGCGTGCCGTAAGCGATGCGGCGTTCGCCGGTGGAGTTCTTGGTGTACGAGAATACGACTACGCCGGCGGCGAGGCGGTCGGCCAGACGGCTCAAGGCGAGGATGTCATGATCTTCGAGACCGAATTCGCCGGCACGCTGGCGGATGGCCGCGACGATACCCTTCGTCGCTTCGTCCGGGACGAGGGCGCTTTCGGGCAGCTGCTGCCGCTGCTGCCGGGCGGTCGTCTCCTGCGGTTCCGCGGCGACGTTGCCGTGGTCGGCGCCTTCGGCGGCGGCCATCGGGATCTCGGGTTCGACCGTATTGGCCACGATGCGGTATGCGGCAGCCATCTCCGCAGGGAATTCTTCCTGGTGGATGGCGTTTTCGACACGGTAGAAGTCGATATTGTTGCGGTGGTAGACCTTGAGGCTGGCGGCGTGCGGCGTCCGTCCTTCGATCTTGATGCCCCAGATGGTCCCTTCGGGCGCGTTGATGATGCGGTGCAGGCTTTCGGAGTTGGCCTGGACCGTCATGTCGGTACGGACGGCGACGAGGCTGTTCGTCGCGATGGAGTACGTCGACTGTCCGGGAAGGGCACGGAGCCGCATGCGGCGTTCGCCCTGGGCATTCGTTTCGAAGCCGCTCTTGAAGAAGTAGTAGTTGATCATCTCTTTGTCGTTTTATTCGTTTCCGTGGTCGTCCAGCCCGCCTCCCGCGGGCCGCCCGCCATTGGGTTCGGGCGGTCTCGCGGGGCGGCTGGCGTCATCAGAACAGCGTAGCCTGTTTCGGCTCCTCCGTCTCCTCGTCATTGAGGTTCTTGACGCAGGTCCGTACAATCTTCCCGTCGTCGTCGCGTTCGACGACCAGGCTGCCGGGGCGGCGATAGCCGTAGTTGCGTGACGACATCGTCCACGGCAGAGCCATGCGGTCACGGTTGACGATAGCCTCGCCGATGGTCTTCGCCGTGCTTGTCTTGGAGTCCTTGTTCTTTTTCTTCGTCGCGGGCTTGTCGAAGGCGTGGAACCGCTGAAGCTTGTAGACCCAGTTCATGTTCGAGAAGTAGACTTTGCCATTGTGCCCTTCCTCCTGGTCCTTGCTGTAGTTGCCCATGGGGACGATGTTGCCGTCGGCGTTGATGAAGGCGAAGCGGCTGGTGCCGATGATGGCGTGGGCGACCTTCGCGGCGAGGGCCATCCCGCCGGCGTTACGCACGGGCAGGAAGATGTCGCGGAAGAACGTCTCGGAGTCCGTGAGGTCGTCACGGCTGCCGATGTTGTTGAGGACGCCGTTATGAGCGAACGCCAGGCTGCCGTCTTCGTCGGTCCAGCAATGGCAGTTTTCGAGTTTCTTGCTGCCGTGGGTGGCGATGCGGGCGTGGAACACGAGGCCCGTCGTCGCAGGGTCGAGATGCCGGATCTCGTCATATTTTGCGAGCATTTCCTGGCCGTCCATGGTGCGGAAGGTCATGAGCCGCCCGTCTTGGTTCCAGGCCGCGGCGAAGCCGTCGGGGTTAGCCTGCATGCAGGCGTTGATGACCTCTTTGGAGGGGAAGTCGGTCCCTTTGAATTTGAGTACGATTACGCACATGGTGTATTGTCGGTGTTTTGTTATGTACTGGGATGACGGAAGGACGGGAGGCCTACGCCTCGTCGTCCTGGTTGAAGAAGTAGGCCACGGCGGGATTCTCCCGGGTGACCTTGGCGAAGAACGCGTCGAAGGACAGATCCTGCGGCGCCGTCTCGCGGCAATACAGGCACATCTGCTCCCACCATGTGACGATGGCGGCCATGCGGGTCTTGCCGATGATGCCTTTGCCCTTGCGGAACTCGATGGTCCCGTAGTCGTTGAGGTGGGCGATGTTGATGTCGTCGCGCTGGTTGCGGATCTTGTCCTTGACGGACCCGGCCATCTTCTTGAATGCGTCCGGCACCTTCTGCACGGTGTCGAAGCCGATGCTCTTGGCGAAGTCGGCGAGTTCCGTCTTGCCGGCGTCGACATTGGTGGAATATCCGCGTTCGCGGCCGCAGATCGTGACGTTCTTGCGGTGGTTTTCCTGGATGTCCTCGATGAGGTAGTAGTAGAACCACGTGAGCTTGTCGAGGGTGCGCTGGCGCTCCGCGTCGTTGTTGCCGAGGATCTCCTTGCCGATGTGTACATGGAGGCCGGTGGTGGTGCAGCCCTTGCTCTTTGCGCGGCGCGTGAGCTCCGCCATGGGTTCCGCCCAGAAGTCCACGCTCTTGGCGTCGCACGCCTTGAGCGGGATCGTCTTGATCTCGATGCCGAGGCCGCTGACGCCGCCGATGTTTTCGCTGAGCGACCCGTCGCGTTCGCACTGGAACCAGTTGCTCTCGGTTTCGGTGATCTTGTCGAAGTCGTTGCGGGTGCGGGCGTAGAGCTCCAGCTCGACGCCGATGCGCCAGGGTTTGTCCGCCACGAGCGGCGTGTTGAAAGCGTGGCGATGCTGGTTGCTGTGGTACCCGCCCATGCCGCGATAGCGGTTCGTGCGGGTGTACCCGTCCTTGAAGGCTACGCCGGAGATGGTGGCTGCAGCCGTTTCGACAGCGGAGAACAGGCCGGCGAAGTCGGCGATGGCGTTGCTGCCGTCGGCCAGGACGACGCCGTTGTCGACGGTTTCGTAGCGGTAGTTGTTGAACGGCAGACGCTCCTGCAAGGCGAGGCAGGCCGAGGCGAAGCTGTCGGTAGGCTGGAAGAGTGCACGGAAGACCGTGGTGAACTCCGCGTTGTCGACGCTGACGCCGCTGAAGAGGCTCCGGCCGGCACCGGCGGCGACGGTCAGGGTGCGGCCGGCCCCGTCGCTGAAGCTGATGTGCCTTTGCGTGATGATGGCATCTGCGATGCCGGTGATTCTCTCGTCGGTGAGCAGCGTGAAATCTCCGTTCACCTTGACGAGGAGAGCGTTGCTCTTGAACGCGCCATTGCTGGCGACGGAAATGCGCAGTTTCTGATATGCGATCATGGCTATGAGGTTTGTTTTCGTGTTATAACGTTTTCCTGGCGGGCCGCCGCCGTCTGTAGGGACGCGCCCCGTATCCACGGCGCGTTCCGGAGGGACGGTGCGGCTCTCCGCGGTACGTCTCCGAGTCCGGAGTCGTCTTCCCTGAAGGATAAAATGAAGCCCCCGCCTCCGGTGGCCCGGGGACGGGGGTGATGGCTGGATGCCTGGCAGAGGTACGTTAGAACTCCTGGTCGTCGTCGAAGCCCTGCGGCAGCGGTGCCGAGTCCGCCTCGGGGAGGTCACCGTCCTCGAGGAACTGGTCGCCGGTCATCCCGCGGTACGGCGCGGCTTCGTCGGCCGGAGCGGCCTCGTCTTTCGTCTGGGCCGTGGCCTTGGCCTTCGGCTGTGCCGGCTTGTCAGGCACCTCGACCTCGCGCGGGATGTTCTCGTGCATCTCGCTGATGATGATTTCGTCGTACTGGCGGCCGTTCACCTCGCGGGTGTTGAAGCGGCCCGCGAAGACGACCTTCTTCCCGCCCTGGAACAGGTCCTTGAACGGGAACTCGCCCGTGGTCTTGTCGCGGAACATCACGACGTCGAAGAAGCGGGTCACCTCTCCGCCGTTGCGGTCGCGGTTGGAGCAGGCCACGCGGCCGATCATCATGTTCTCGAAGGTTTTGAAGCCGCTGTTGGTGAAGCAGCCGTTGCGGCGAATCTCGTTGACGTTCTCGTACATCATCTTTTTCATGTCTGTGTGTGTTTTTTGGGTTATTGTATTCTTGTTATCTGCGGACCCCCTTCCCGGAGGCCCGGTCGCACCTCACGGCACCGGGCCCCTCCGGCTGGGGGGCTGTCATCTTTTTCCGTTTCGGTGCGGCTTTCTCCGCCTGCCTCGAGCCCTGTGGCCGTCTTCGTCCAGGAAAAGCTCGTCGAATGGGCCGGGGACATACAGGGACTTCTTCATCCTGTCCTTGACGACCGCCCTGTTTACGTCCATCACGCGCAGGTGCGTCTTCCAGGTCTTGGCTGTCGTGCCTTTCGGTCTTCCCATACGTCATTACCGTTGGGACACTTCCACCGTGAAGACGGTCTCCGTCTGGTCGCCGTAGTAGATACGGACGGTCATCTCCGCGCCGGCCATCCTGAAGGCGGCACACATCACGTAGCCGTCATCTTCGTCGCTGCGGGCATCGAGGCTGTCGTCGAAGTAGTGGTCATAGCACTCGGCCTTGTAGCCGGTGATCTCTTCGAGCGTCTCCTGCATGGCGAGTACGCCGTCGAACTGCGTCCCTGCGGGGACGGCTTTCAGGATTTCCTGCCTGAGGTCTTCAGATCTCTTTTTGTCCATATCGTCGTTTATCTTGTCGCGAGGTGACCTCCTTCCCGGAGGCCCGGTCGCACCTCGTCGGGCCGGGCCCCTCCGGAGGGAGGTCTTCCGGCTTCTTCGCCCGTCGCCCCATTTATATACTATACGGTTTTCCGTGCCGGCATTTATCGCGGACGGGGCAAAAAAAAGGCGGAGAGGGGTTTCCTCTCCGCCATGCCCGCCGGTACGCGGGCCTGTTCCTTTATGCGGTCACGGCCGGAGCCCTTGTCCCGGCCCCTGCCCTACCACGGGCTTCTTGGTCTCCTTCGCTTCCACCGCCTTTATCTTCGACAGCTTCAGGGGCGCCTTGTAGCCGTCCGGCCGGCCCTTGTCGAGGTTGAAGGCCATGTGCCTGCCGTCCTTGACGATGCTCAGCCCCGCGGACATCGCCGCCCGCTCCGCGGCGGTGAACTCACCATCCGTCATGATGGACAGCATCAGGTGGGCGTTGCGCTGCGGCAGCAGCAGCACCTCGTCAGCGTTCTCGGGGTTCTCCTGCACGAGCCACAGGTCCTGCTCGAACGGGCCCTGGATAAGGCCCTCGTAGCGGCCGGTGGCCTCGAGCTGCTCCTTGAGAAGGTCCCGACCGCCGTACATCGCGAGGAACGCATCCTTGGGCATGATCTGCGGCACGAGATCCTCGAGGAACCCGCCGATCCGCCGTACGGCGTCCTCGTCGAACGTTACGGGCGGGATCTGGTGAACCGGTCCGAGCCCCGGATCCTTGTGCAAGTCTAAGTCGCAATCGTAGACGAGAAGATTTCCTTTCGGAGATACGACGGCGTTAAGGTCGTTGACGTCTACCATGCGGACGCCGTCTTCTGACACGAACGTAAAGAACACCGAAAACTTAGGTACCTTAAGACCATTTTTGACGGCATCATCCTTGACTTGCTTCATGGCATCCTCGCCGTGGAGGCGGAAGTCGCGCCGCTTGATTTCTTCCAGAACGAAGTCGCTGTCCGGAACGTTTCCGTGGACAAACGGCTGGCGGACCGTAACCACGAATCCGGAAGCGTCGTCGGCCTCATCGTGCATTCCAAAACCCTCGACATGCATGGCTGTCTCGGGGAAGACAGCGTTATGTAGGGATATGCGGTCCATCAGTTTCTCGAGGGAACCGCCATAATGCCCGGCGTCGATGGTCTTGTAGCACCAGCCACCATCATCCTTGAACACGCGGGCTTCACTGCCGGCGCCGATAAGTTCCCGCCCGGCGTCGCGTTGCGCCTTTTCGGCGTAATCTTCCCAGCAGCCGTCCCGTTCGGCCCAGTTCCCTATTAGTTCTTGGCTTCGCGTGTAACCCGAAGCTCGGACATCTTCATATTTCTCTCGATCTGGGCCTTTGCCTGCTCTGAGGATAACGGATGCTGCAACATTTCTTCGACCTCCTTCTGACAGGCCAGAGAAACGACACGATGGGATTCGCTTGTATATTTCTTTGTCATGCTGGATTAATGAGTTGATGATATTGATGTGATATAATGATTTGCGGTCGAACGCCGTTCCTCCGCCAAGATGGCGGCGGAGCCATTCCACGGCGCTTTCCGCCTGCACGTACGGCTTGAGCGTTCCCGGAGGGAAGCGGTCTGGCCGTTCGGGTTCGGAAAACGCCGCCTCGGCGGCGGCTTGGCCGGAAGGTTTCTCTTTCATGGCTTTCGCAAGGTTCTGGTTACGGAGCTTCAGCAGGTCCGACGTGGTGCCGATGCGCCGGCTGCCGTCGGCGGATATCGCCGTCACGGTCCCTTCGTCGTGGACCAGCAGTGCGGCCCCTCCGGGCAGCGCCGCATTCTCAAGGAGGAAGATGCCGTTTTCGACGAGCGCCTTCTTCTGGGCTCCGGACATGCCGAGCATGGACAGGTCGTCAGACACCTTCCGCGGCATCTGCCGCCGGAGGTGCGTCTGCATCTGGCCGCTGAGGAAAAGAAGGGATTTCTGATTCCCTATCTCCGGCTGGGACACCATGCGGGTCACGCCTTCGACGACACCGGGGTCCAGGGCTCCGCGGTCGATGACGCGCGGGCTGTCGTCGAGGATACCGCCGATGGTATGAGCGCTGTAGTACAGCGCCTGGTTGGCATAGAAGAACGTGGGTTTCGTGAAGCACCATCCCGTGCTGGTGACGGCCTCGGCGGGCGGGATGGTCCAGGCCACCGTCACGCCGTTGCCAGAGACAACGGCACCTTTGTCGCCGCCCTGGAGGTACTCATGGCAGCCGGCGTCGTTGCTCGTCGCGAGGACGCCCACGAGGGACCCGTCTTCCGCGGCCTTCAGCACGGTCAGGAACTTGCGTTTCGCTGCCGCGCCGTTCTTGAACCGGAACGACTCGAACTCGTAGATATGTCCCTCCTCAAGAGTCATAGAGCATCAGGCACCGTAGGCCGCCCACATCTCAAGGTTGTCGAGGTTCTCTTCGTAGAACGCCGCGCGCTGCGGATCTTCGATCCACCTGCTGAAATCGATGGCCAGGCGGGACGTCACGACGACGTTGCGGCGCATCGCCTCGGCGAGGCCGTGGGCCTCGGCTGCGCGTGCCCAGCACGATTCGGGACGTACCGCGAGTGCGTGAACCTCGGCGTCAGACAGACGCCCGAGGTCGCGCACCTGGTCGTCGATGGCACGCAGGTGCGTATGGGCCAGATGCCCGGCAGTCAGGCTCTCGGGGTCGACGGCGGCGTGGTACACCGGCCCGTCGGCCGTCCACTGACGGCGAAGGGCGCCTCCAAGGAGGGACATGTCGCCGATAAGGTCGGCGTACAGGTCACGCTGCACGGGGCCGCACTTCCACACCGAGAACGGCAGGATGACCAGCGGAAAAGCCTTCTCCAGGGCAAACCGCTCCTGAAGGAGGTACAGTGTGTCCATGAGCCGCGTAAGGCCCATGGCCTGCGGATGCACGATGCGCGCAAGCACGGCGCTGACCATCATCACGGTGTCCGGCGACAACGGCATGGCCGTCTCGTAGATCTCCTGGAGGTCAAGCCTCCCGGGTTCGTTTTTTTTCTTCAGGTCTCTCATGGGATGTCGTTTTTGATAAGGCGGCTTCAAGGCCGCGGACAGCGTATAAGGGGGCCGTCACCCCCTTATACGGACAATCCGCCGTTTTGTTTCAGTTTCACTTGCGGCCCCGCTTCGGGATCTCGACGAACTCGCGGAACGGCACGGGCATCATGACGCCGCGTGCGTCCTCGTCGCCTTCGGGCAGCACCAGCACGGGTTTCTTGTCGCCGGAGATGACGAACGTCAGGCGCTCGGCCTCGGTGCAGGAGATCATCGCCAGCAGGCGTTGCACCTTGAACCCGATGCGGATGTCCTCGCCGTCCCAGCCGCATTCCATGCGTTCGCGCACGGACGAGAAGTCCAGGAGGTTCTGCGCCTCGAGCTCCAACTCGGGGGTGATACCTCCGTGAAGGCTGAACACCACGGTGTCCTTTTCATCCTTGGCGGCGGTCATCGCGGCCACGCGGCGCACCGCGGCGTGCAGCTGCTTGCGGTCTACGGTCAGGCGTCCGCCCTCGCCGTTGGGCATGATGGTGCGGTACGCGGGGAACTTGCTCTCGATGCACAAGCTCGTCAGGCGGTAGCCTTCGCCGGCGCACTGGAAGACCTTGCCGTCGCAGTGCAGCGACACGGTGTCGCTATCTTCGGGCAGCACCAGCGCCAGCAGGGCGATCGTCGCCTTCGGCACGAGGAAGCTGAACGGTTCCTCCTGCGGTACGCGTACGGGGACGCCGCGCGTCAGGAGCATCTGCCCGTCCGTTCCCACGACCGTCACGGCTTCGCCATCCGCGTCGAAGAACGCGCCGCCGAGCACGGGGCGCATCTCGGCCTCCTTGTCCGCCGTCGCGGGGAGCACGCCGGAGACGATGCTGAAGATGTCGTCGCGGGTGAGGTTCAGCGTATGGATGGGCATCTCGCTGTCGGCGCCGATGCGCGGCAGCGGCGGGAACTTCTCATCGCCCGACACAGGGAACTGGCAGTTGCCCTTCTCCCAGTCGACGTTCACGGAGTTCTGGCCGATGGTGACCGTCATCTCGCCCTCGGGCAACTCTTTGAGGACCGGCCAGAAGCGGGGTCCCAGGATGAGGAACTCGCCGCTGTCCTCACTCTCGCAGAGGACGTCGAGGCACAGCGTGGCCATCAGGTCCGTCGCCGTAAGGCGCAGGATGTTTTTCTGCAACGTCGCCTGGATAACCTCCACGGAGGAGTGGGCCGCCAGACGGATCAGGGAGGCGAACGCCGCCTCCAGCTGTTTCTTGTCGATCTTGAACTTCATATTATTGCTGTTATTATTGTTATTCGTGTTATTTGCAGTATTACTGTTATTAAAGGTAATTAATGCACTGATTTATTGCGTGTTAAAGATAGCGATTATTCGGCGAAACGCCAAATCGGCAGGCACCTTTCTTCTGTCCGGCTCCGTTACCGCGCGAAGATTCCTTCGTGGCAACGCCGTACGTGTTCCGCGGCCGCTGCGATGGTTTCGTCGGGCAGCGGCGTCGGGCTGGCAACGGCATTTACGTGCACCACGTCGAGTTCGCCGGCAAGCTCGCGCATCCGCTCTCCGGTCACACAGGAGGAGTCGCGGCACGTCATCACCAGGGCGAATTCCGCCGGGAAGGCGTACGTGCGCCGCAGCCTCGTCAGCTTCACCTCGCCGGACTTGTGGACACGGACCAGCGCCTTTGCGACCATCTCTGGCCACTCGGTGAAGTCCTCGGCGACGAGGACGCCGCCGTTGGCCAGGGCGGTGTATCCGGGGCAGACGTATCCGTCCGTCTGGCCGCCCAGCAGGCCCGAGAGCGCGACATAGGGCTTGACCACCGTGATGCCGTCGTCAGCCGGCGGACGTGCGACGGCGCTGCGCGCGGCCTTCGCCGCGCCGGCGTCGGACTCGGGGCGCAGGCGGTACAGGAGACGCGCCGCGTCGAGGACGGCCCTGCCGGCCCCCGTGAGGATTACGTCGCGGCCGCTCGAGGCGGCGAATTCGATGCCGCGCAGGGTGCGTATGTCGAGCCTCAGGGCGCAGGCACCCGCCTCCACGCCAGGCTCCTCCTTCAGGAGCAGGTCTGGCGCGCCGTCCAAGGCCCGCAGCATTTCATCGATATTCCTTGCGGCATAGGTCTGGATCTTCCCGCACAGGTCGGCTACGCCGCCGGCGGTCCACTGCGGGACGATGATACCGGCGAGGCCGTCGAGGAAGGCCTCCTTCGTGGCGAGCCATCCGCCGCAGCGTTCGCGGAGCGAGCCGTCGAGGCTTAGTTCGCCGAAGACGGCGATGTCGCGGTCCGGTGCGGCATGCTGCCCGCTCTCGATGATGAGCGCGGCGGCGATGGCCGCATCGATTGTGCTGGGGTTGACGATCACGACCGGGGAGACATTGATGATGATCTTCTTCCCGGGGATGCCGAACCCGGCGGCCTGCATGGCGGTGATGACGCGCAACAGCACTTCGTGCGCGACATTGTCGGGAATGCCGACCAGATGGATGCCGATGCCGTTCGACATCGCGCATTCGACGTTGACGGGCACGGCTTCGATGCCGTCGATGACGTAGGATTTGACAGTGGTCATATTATCGTTCTGAATGTCCGGGACGCGCAAAATGCCCGTCTCCACAGTACGGGGGACGGGCGATTCTGCGGTCACGGGCTATTTCGTGTCGAAGTCGTATTCTGTGTCGACGATTTCGACGAGCCTGTCGTAGATGGCGAGCTTTTCCCCGAGGCTGATCAGAGAGAGGTCGTATTCTTCTCGTACGACGAGTCCGTCGTCGTCGTCGTAGGACTCTATGACGACGTCAGCGCCGTCGTCTCCGTCGCCGGAGATGCTGACAATGACGTTGCCGCAGCACGACACGTCGAGAGAAACGTTCTGCTCGTCTCTGACGGTTTGGACGATGGCCTCTTCGACGAGGTCCTTGAGATGGCGGCGGGCGTGGTCAATACCGTCGCGGGTGATCTGTTTGATGTCGTTCATCGTCGTTCCAGGTTTATTCGCACCGTTCGATGCCGTAGATATAGCTGGTATAGATCCTGCTCGTCCGCGTCGACGGCTGCCCGTTTTTGTTGATGGGACGGTAGAATACGAATCCGCGGCCGGGGAAATCGGGAGCCAGGTAGCCAAGCAGGACGATTTTCGTCTCTTCTGCCGGGCCGAGGTGGCGATTGCCGTGGTTCTTGTCGTACCGGAGGACGACCTTGTCGCCGGCGGCGACGCCGAACGAGGCGTAATACCGTTGCACGAAGTCCCGGTTGAGCTCTTCCTGCAGGGCGGTTCTTTTCATATCGAGACGGGCGCATTCGTCGAGGACCCTCTCGTATTCCTTGGTTTTCTCGATTCTTTCTTGTTCTGTCATATCGCGAATCTTTGTTGTTTTGATTTCCGGAATGTTATGCTGCCGTTTTCTTCCGGGCCGGTTCTCCAGGCCCGCACTCACCGAGCCAGACGGCGGACTCGTCAAGGACGACGTCGTACACGTAGAAATACGCATCTTCGTCGATTTCCTGGAGGCGTTCGTCAATGTCGCGGGCATCCCTGATACCGTCGGCATTGACGGTTTCGCCGTACAGTTTCTTGAGCATGTCGGAGAACGGTCCGTTCACCCAGGCGACGAGTTCCTTTTCGTCCTTGAAGTATTCGTAGTAGCTGTCTCCGAGGGGCAGGTTCGCGTCCACGACGTGCCTGCCGGTGAAATGCACGGAGTCCTTGTCGTTGGTGAAGAAATATCCCATGCTGTCCTCCTCGCTGGAGAAGAGTATCCTTACCTCTGGAAACGCCTTCTTGAGCAGGCCCATGGCCGCGATTTTCGGGCCCCAGGCATCTTCGGAGATGAACAGAAGTGACGCTTCTTCGCCGGAGGTTTCGTAACAGGCTTCGGCATTGATGAACTCCATCCTGTAGTCGCCATCGCCCGGGCCGTCGACCCCGAGATTTTTGAGGAGCGTGTAGAGCGGCCACGTGTCCAGGCGGTGGCCGTCCCGGAGGGCGTCCTGTTCCGTGCGGGACATCAGTGCCACTTGTTCGTAGATACGTTTCACGTCGGCTTTGGGCCCGACGAGGAACCAACTGGTGAAGCAGGTATTTGCCATTGTCGTTCTGTCTTCATTTTCGTCCGTCAGGCGGACAGGGTGTCATATTCTTCCTGTGTCTCGTACCGGTCGTGGACGCGGACGATGGTACGGTAGTCGATTTCGACATAGTTGCCGCCGAACATCGGGCCGATCCTTCCTTTGTCTTTGAAGACGGAGTCGAGGGGCTTCAGATAGGGCGTATATAGCGGATTATCCGTCTTGTCGCAGAGCAGGAGGACCTTTGCGGGGTCGAGCCCGCGACGGCGGACGTATTCCTCGACAGCGGCTTCGTCAGGGCCGTCAAGATATTCTTTTCCGAAGGCCGTCTTCATCTTGAAGGGGACGTCGATGATGACGGTCACGTTGTCGAGTTGGGATGTGATACCGTGGTTCGTGCTGTCTTTTTTTCCGTGGCCGCGGCGGTAGACGTTACAGAAGTTGATGTGTTTCATGGCGGTTATGCTTCGTACGTGGTTTGCCAGTCGGTGTCGTCGCTGAGTGTTGTGGCACTGAAGCGCAGGGCGTTGCAGCCGCATGGCGTGAAGAGGTGGTATCCGTTCGTCTCGTCGCGGTAACCGCTTTTGAGGTCCTGGACCCAGGCGCAATAGTTGTGGACAAGGGCTTCGCGGGAAACGTCGAAGCCGTGTTCCTTGAATTCCGCGATGATCCGGCGCACCACTTTTCCCGTGAATGGGTGGCCGCATCCGGCATCGCAGAATCCTTCGGGAAAGATTTCGTATTCGCGGAAATCGGCCTCCTCCGTGACGAGGCCTTCCCGGATCAGGTCGCCGAGCGTCGGGAACGCGATGTTCTCGTCCGGTGTATATTGGATGAGGTTGTTGATGTCGACAGGATAGTCGTACCGCCACAGCGGCAGGAACAGCCGCAGGCCGTCACTTGTGCGGATGAAATGGCGTCCGGTCTTGAGGAGACCCGCCATGCGGGCCTCCCCTTTGTCGGTGAAGATTTTTTTCATGGTTATCGTGCGGTTCTGCCGGCCTCGAAGCCGTTGTCGTACATGAAGGCGGCGAGCTCGAACGAGTCGCCGTTGGGGTTTTCGTCCATGAATCGTTCAAGGAGCGCTTCGAGCGCTTCGCAGGAGATGTTCGTAGGCATGGTTTTCTTGTTCTTGTTTGTTTTCGTTGTCTGGCGGCCCGTCTTCCGGAGACGCCCTTGCATATGGAGAAGGGCGTTTCCGGGGCGGAGCCGGCGGCTCCTACCTTTTCTTCATCACGCAGCCGTCGACAATGCGGTATGCGCCGTCATCGAGGCCGGAGAAGATCGTCGCGAACCAGCGGAAAACGGCGAGCGCGGCCCCAGCGTGCTCCCGGCACAGGATGTCGAAATCCTCGGTGCCGCAATAGGTGAAGTCTTCGTCCTGCTCGATGAGCGACAGCGTCCGTTTCCGCGGGTCGAACCGCGCTTCGGCGGCGATGACGAAGCCTTCGCCGTTGTCGAACATCTCGCAGCACGTCTCGATGTCGTCGTCGCATACGGACGTGATGCCGCGTTGCGTAAGCTCGTCGTAGAGGGTTTGTTTCAGGGCAGCCGTAAGGAAGCCCAGGCGGGCCAGCAGGTCCGCAAAGTCTTTCTGGAACATTTCTGAGGATGTTTTTCAGGGTTTACGCACGCTGGCTTTCGGCCTTGTCATAGATGCAGTCGATGAACCTTTTGGCCTCGTCGACGGTATGGAAGAATTCCCTATCGACGTAATGGGGCGCGTTCCCGCGGGTTCCGCAGAGACAATGTGTAATTTCTACGCACCAATGGGCAACTTTCCATTGTTTCGTTTCCCGCCCGAACACATTTTCGGTCGTCAAGCCGACTCGTCCGGGCTTTCCGTAGCGGATGTCGACATTGCGGTATCTGCTGTGCAGCTGACCGTCCTCGTATCGTTTCTTACTCATGATATGGGGTGCTTTATTTCGTTTGACATTAAGCGGCTTTCGCCGTTTTTCTGGTGTTCTTGGGCAGCGCCCAGCCTTTGATGCGGGCGACTTCGGCGTTGAAACGCATCCAGACGTCCTCGTCGAGGAACTCGCAGTGGACGGTGCCCTTCTTGTAGAAGCGGATCTTGAAGAACCCCCATTCGTACCATTCGCCCCAGCGGGCCTTGTCCCGCTCGAACGCATAGAGATCGGGGATGTCCTCGAATCGCTGGCCGGTGACGAAGCACAGCGCCTTGTTGACGTCATCGAGGCGGCCCCGGCCTTCGTAGGTGATGCGGACAGTGGGGTTGGCGTAGCCGTAGCTGCTCCCTTCGCACATCCAAGGCACGATGAACCGCCGGTTCACCATGTAATCCGCGTTGGTCTTCCATTTCTCCCCTGCGGAGGAGTTCTCCGCGGAGAACCCGCAGATCTTCTCGAACGCCTCGACGAGGGCCTCGCGCATGCGCTGGGCGTTCGTCTGCATCACGACATCCAGGACGGCATAGATGTTCCGCATCGTGAACGGCATGCCGTGCTGCTGTTCGATGAACCGGTTGAGCTGCTCCTTGAGCTTCGTCGTGGAATACTTCTCGAGGTTCAGCTTGTGGAAGATGACGTCCCAGTAGTATTTCTGCAGCTCCTTGCGGTACGTGTCGAACGTCACCGTCGTGCTGCGGCCTTCCGTCGTTCGAGCCCCGAAGGTGATGGGCAGGTACGGCGAGTAGCCGTAGGGATGCGCCTCGTCCTTGGGCTCGTTGTACTGCGCCAGGGCGTTTATCTCCCTGGACAGCCGGTCCACCTCCTTGAACTTGCGGCAGGCCTCGACATAGCGGTTCACGATGTCGCGGACGGCGTTGTAGGGCATCAGCCCCGCTTGGCTGCCGCCGGCGGCGCTGTCGTCCTCCTCGCTGAGGAAGTAGTCCTTGAATGGATCTTCGGAGGCGGCTTCCTTGCGGAGCGTGACCATCGCCACGGTGACGTCCGTGCGGCGTTCCGCCGTGCTGAAGACGTCGCCGAGCGTCACGCTGCAGCCGTGCTCGCGCACTGTCTCACGCACCTTCTGCCATGCCTGCATGCCGTTGTTCTCGAGGGAGGCGGCGTTGCACAGCGCGACGACGGTGCAGCCGTCGGGAGCGATCTCCCAGGCGTGGAGGATATGGCGTGCGCCGTCGCTGAACGGCGGGTTCATGACGATGGCGCCGACGTGGCTGATCTCAGCGGCGGTGACGGCAAGGAAATCTTCCTTGAGGAAGCGGAAGCGTGCATCCCAGGGGTGCCCCATCTGGAGTGTCCATAGCAGCGACGGGTCGTTCTCGCAGGCGAGGACCTCGGTCGCGCCGGCTTCGAGGAGCGCCGCGACGATGTCGCCCTTGCCCGCGGAGGGTTCGAGGACGGCGCGTCCGGCGACGTTCGCCTCGGCGACCATCTGGTCGATGAGCGCCTTCGGCGTGGGGTAGAAATCAGGGTTGTCGGTGAAGATGTTATGCATTTCCTGTCTCTTTTGTGTTTTATCCAATGTCGTCCGGGCGGAAAAGTCCGGAGGGAACGCGTCCCGCCTGCTTGTGGTGCGCGTTCCATCCGCTCTTTTCAATCGCCGGCGGCCTTTCTCTTTGGTCTGGATTCTATGACGGTCCGCCGCAGGCGCGGAACGCGCCCGCCGGCAGCTGCCATGGTGATCCTTCCGGGATGATGACCGGAAGGGCGTACTCATATTCCGTGGCGAGTTTCGCCAGTTCCGGCGTGATAGCCGCGTATGGCGTACCTTTCGCGATGAGCGACGCCAGGTCGGTATCGCGCTTGAGGGTGACGCCGAACTCCTTTTCAAAGCCGACGAGCATGTCGGCCTTGTGGCGGGAGACGCAGGCGGCACTAGCAAACTGGTCGCGGTTGCCGAAGATGCAGAATTTGCACGAGCAGCGCCCGAAGCCCATGGCGTAGCAGGGATGCGGCCGGATGCGGTATTTCTCCAGGATGTCCCATACCTGCCGCTCCGTCCAGTCGCGGATAGGCCGCAGGCGGTCAATGTGACGGAAGGTCTTCTTCCCGCCGCGGAGGTCCGCCCTGTCGGGCTCGAGGATGGCATAGCGTGCGCGCTGCGGGCTCTCTTCGCCTCGCTCTCCGGAGAGGACGAGGGTGCGCCGGTTTTCGAAGCGGGGGTCGTGCCTGAGTGCCGTGGCGCATACGTCGATCTTCAGGTAGGCGCTGCACCAGCGTACGCGGAGGTCCGGCGAGGGCTGCGGGAAGCGGCGCCGTGTGGACGGGCGGCCGTGTTCTCCTCCGGTACGGATGACGCCGCCGGAGGGTGTTTCGAAGGCCACCGGTGCGGTGAGGGCGTCCTGGCGGAGCATCTCGCGGGTGAAGCCGCCTTCTTTCCATTGGAAGAGGACGGGGATGCCGAGGGCCTCCCCCACCTTGCGGCAGTAGTCCGGCGTCACTTCCCAGTCGAAGAGGCTTGGACCGCGGCCGTCGATCTCCTGGTGCCACAGCTCGATCTTGTCTTTCGGGACGCCGTTGTCCAGGAGATACAGCAGGCAGGCCGTGGAGTCCTTGCCGCCGGAGAACGAGACGACATACCTGTCGTATGAGAGGAGGTCAAAGTCCATGGCGTCAAAGGAGAGTGTTCGTGTCGGTCGGCTCCGTGTAGATCTCGATGCCGAGGGCATCGTCGAGGTGGCTTGTCTGGCCGTTCTCCCTTACCTGTTCCACGGTCTCTCGCGCGAGGCTGGCGTTGCCGCCCTTCTGGCGGACGTATTTTCGGATGAGTTTGTCGCGTTGCGTTTCCGTGGTGGCCACGGCGACGAGGCACATCGAAGACCGGGAGTGCCAGCAGTCGGTTTCATAGATGAGGATGACTGTTTTCATGGTTTGTTCTTTGGATGTCGTTATTCTTTGTCAAGGAAAGCGTACATCGGATTGTTCCGGTAGCCGTCGATGGAGACGCGGTATGCACAGAAATCGTCCGCCGTCGCAAGGCGGGCCCGGGCAGGCGTCGCCATGACGGTCTTGTTCAGGAGGAGGGGATCTCCGCCGCGGGTGACGTCTACGCCCATCACCGTGACGCGGAAGAAGGGAGCGGAGATGTCGGCCGTGGTGTATCCGAAGGTGTTTCCATCGATAATGGCGAATGTCGTCACGGGATTCGTTTCTTGCGCCATAATGTGATAGATTGTCGAGTGTTTTCAGCGTACGACGGCTTCCTGCCAGAGGCGTAGGGTGAATGATTCGCGGCGACGCATCCGCTCTCTCTCGCGGTAATAGTCGCCTTCTATCTTGTAACCGTCACCGAGGCACATCTTCCTGAAGATGTCGCAGACGTTATCCCCGCAGGCGCGGTCGAGGACCGTGCCGTCGAGGACGAGCCGGCCTTCGTACAGGCCACGGCAGTTTTCCGCCGGGCTGAATCGAATCTCGCCGATGAAACGGCTGGGGACGGTGACGCGGACGTTGACGCTCATGGTTCGTTTTCTTTGTTGTCGTTACAGTATATGGGGATGCCCGCCCCGGCGGGCCGCCTCCGGGATATAAGGCGGCCCGCTGCGTGCGGCAGCCCCGTCACAGCACCAGCTGCGAGCCGGCCTGACGCCGGCGGTCGAAGATGTTGCCATATTCGTCGATGTCGTGGGAGCGCTCGGTTGCGAGGCGCCGCCCGACGACATTCAGGTCGTAGGCCCACAGGGACTCCTTGGGCACCTTCCTCCATCTCGCTCCGCTGTGTTCGCTGAAGGTGTAGGCCTCCAGGGCTTTGCCATCCTCGTCGTGGATCGAGCGGATGCCCGTCTGGAGCCCGGGGTATGCCGTTGCGGCGTACGCCAGCCCCTTGCGGACGGAGGCGAGTGTCGTGCCCTTGTAGAAATTCTGTTCGCAGGTCGAACACCCGCCACATCCCGTGACGAGCATCGCGTAGTAGATTTTCCGTGCCATGGCTTACCCGCGTTTGATGATCTTTATGCGGTGTTCGTCGCCTTCGTCGTCGACGGCGGTGATGCTGTCGACGCCATCGGGACAGGCGCCCAGCGAGACGGGCATCCCGAGGTACCGGAGGTCGTCGGAACCGCAGACGAGGATGGAGAAGGTGTTGTCGGAGAGATGTTCCACGCTGACGAGGAACTCTCCTTTCTCGAGGTTGCCGAGAGGGTAGCTGTCGAGCAGTGCTTCTATCATGATGTCTGTTTTTTTGTTTGTGTCTTCAGGAGTGGCGCCTCCAGCCGGGGCCTTGAACGTGCCGAAGCGGATCTGTGCGCGCCGAACCAGCGCGGCGATGATGAGGATGTCGGCGATGAGCCCCGCGCCGAGGGCGGCGAGGATGACGATCCACCACGGCGTGTCCATCCGGACGGTGACGATGGCGGTGAGGATCGCGGGGAGGATGCTGAGGATCAGAAATTTCGTGAGCGGTTTCATCTGGTGTGATATGTTCGTTGTACGTTTCGTTTATGCGGCGGCCTCGCCGAGGGCGGCGCGCACGTCGTTTTCGCGGCGCTTGGAGAATATCCATCCGGCGCCGCAGCTCAGGTGCGGGTTGAACCGTCCGCCGAGTTCGCGCAGGCGCTGCGCCAGGGCGCGCGTCTCGCCGACGACGGCGAAGGCCTTCGCGGAGTAGTCCACGTAGCGGATGCCCTCCGCCGCGGCCGGTTCTTCCGGGGTTTCGTGCTGCGCTGCGGCCGGCGTCTCCGGCGTCTGCACAGGCCCCTGGTCTTCCTGCTGTGCCGGGGCTGCGGACCCCTCGGCGGCGCCGCGCTCCGCCTCGAGGGCGGCGGTCAGCTCGTCGCTGTACCGTACCAGGCGGATCTTGCCGTGTTCGTATTTCGCCTCGATGCCCACGGCGGCGAGTTTGCCGATGCGGGCCCTGACGAGGCTCGGCTGCGAATACAGCAGCGGATAGTGGTTCTCGTCATCGCGGCAGAGGTACCGCGGGGCATCCTCGGGGATCTCGAACTGGCCGCTTGCGTCGTTGTATTCGTGACGCTGGAGGAACGCGTTGCCGGCGCCGATGGCCTCGCGAACCTTCTTCTCGACGGGGCCTATCTTGCGGCGGCGCTGCGGCGCGCCGTCGTCGCCGCGGCGCACGGGGCGGTACTCGAAGCTGTGGCCGGAGCGGCCGATCTCGAAGTCGAGATAGAAGTTCGTGTCGAAGTAGTCCGTCATGCTGTCGCTGTTGTCGTAGTTCCAGCTGTTGATGTACGCCAGGACGTTCTCCATCACCTCGCGGCAGCGGTCCGTCAGGCGCGGGTCGTCCTGGATGCGGTAGTGGTTGATGTTCGCGTAGCGCATCTGGACGTCCAGGAAGGGGAAGAAGTCCGCCTTCATCAGGGACACGGCATACGAGTCGTAGTGCAGCTTGCGCACGGAGAACTCGCAGTTCGGATACGTTTCCTTCAGCCAGCGGCGGATGTCGTCGAAGATCTTCGCCTTGTCGTATTCGTGCGTTTGGCGGAACCGTTCCCCGCACCAGTTGTATTCGCGCTGGAACCGCGCGGCGTAGGCTTCGCCCGTCGCCGGTTCGTCGGCGTCTCCGCGCACCTCCGCGGCCTTCAGGACCGGGAACAGCGCCTTGAATTCGTCGTCGATGGCCTGCAGCACGGCTTTGCCGTTGTCTGCAGCGTTGTTTTCGCGGTAGAGGGCGCGGTAGCGCTTTTTCAGGTCGGAGAGCGTGGAGATGTTGTCGAAGTATTTCATTTCGTCGTCTGTTTTGTTGTTTTTCCCTTTTGTTTCCGGGGAGGCCCTTCCGGAGGGCGGCTCCCGAGAGACCACGGAGCCCGCCCTCACGGAGGAGCCCCTCCCCGCTCCTTCCCGTTTACACAAGAAGGGGGAGGCGGCTTTCGCCGTCTCCCCCGCTCTCTTTCTTTCCCCGTTTCCGGGTTATGCCGTTTCCGTTTCCGCTGCTGTCTTGAAATACTCATCCGCGGGCAGCGCGAGGAGGAGGCGGCTCTTTCGGGGCACCGTCTGCAGCGGTGCGAGAGGTGCCGTCGCCGCGCGCGGCGGCTCTCCGCCGTACGGCTTCGCCGTTCCGGACACGTACGTGCCGTCTTCTGAGAACTCGCCGTGGAACAGCGTCTGGAGGAGCTCCGAGAACCGTGCCGGCGCCTTCGCCGACACCACCTCTTCGGGCATATACATCAGCAGGCGCGTGCGGGCGCGTGTCGTGGCGACATACATCGTGTTCATCGCGTCGATCCACTGGCACGTGCGCTCTTCAAGGAAATCATCCTCGAATGCCGTGCCGCGGAGGCTCGCTTCGTATGCTTTCAGCGGCACGAGGCCCAGCGGGGCGAGGTCACCGCGTGCCCGGCACCAGATCGTCGGCGCGAGCATCGCCGCCGGCGTGAACGCCTCCGCCGCCAGCGGTACGATCACGGCGTCGAGGCTCAGGCCCTTGGCCTTATGGATGGTCATCACGCGCACGGCGTCGCGGCCTTCCGGTGCGCCGAGGCTCCTGCGTGAGCCGTCTTCGTCCCACCAGCGGGCGAACGCCGCGATGTCGGAGCCGTGTTCCTGCTGCCACTGCATCGTGCCGTCGAGGATGGCCTGCACGAACGGCGCGTCCTGCGCCTGCGGGCGGGCATCCTGCACCAGCTGTGCCACGGTCTCGTAGAGGGATCCTGAGGCGCCGAGGCTATCGGCTACGCCGAGCACCGAACAGGCCAGCGCCGCAATCTCGTCTTCGGGGTTGGCACGGTGCCGCAGCAGTGCCGCGAAGCGCCCTGCGCAGGCATTGGCGCCGATGCGCAGCGAGTCGTCCGTCACCACCGGCAGTCCTTCCGCGATGAGAGCCTCTGCGACGGCGCCGCCGTCGCTGTTGCGCCGCACGAGGACCGTGATGGCCCCGTAGGGATATCCTTCCTCGTCATGCAGGCGTCGTATGTCTGCCGTCGTCAGGCGCATCGCCGTCGCCTTCCAGTCGTCGTCGCCTATCAGGCGTACCGTCACCTGGCCGTCCTCGGCCTTCTCGCGCCGCGCCGCGGGCACGGCCTGGGCGCACCCGTCATATACCGCCGCCACGCGTGCGGCGATGTCCGTCAGCCCTGCTGCGGCGAGGACACCGGCCGCGCCGCCGAAGAGGCGGTTGTTGAATTCCACGATGGCACGTCCGCTGCGCCAGTTCTGGTCGAGGCTCGTCTCGCGGATGTCGTTCCCTGCGAGGTCCGCCTGCATCGTACCGCCGAGGAGGCGCCAGTCGGAGCCGCGCCAGCGGTAGATCGACTGTTTGATGTCGCCGACGACCAGGGCGGTGCCGCGGCGTGCCGCCCCTGCGGCCACGGCGCGCATGTTCTCCCACTGCAGCACCGACGTATCCTGGGCCTCGTCGAGGAGCAGGGTGTCGATGCGGCGGCCGGTCTTTTCCTGCACGTACTGTGCGTCACGCTCCGTCAGCATCTCCGCCAGGCGTGCGCCGCTGCGGCGCAGCAGCGTGACGTTATTTTCGTCGAGCCAGGCGTCCATCTGGCGGAAGATCTCGGCGTAGAGTGCCATCAGGGAAATGTTGTCGCGCACCAGCTTCGCGGTGCGGTATTCCGTCCACGGCTCTCCGAACAGTTCGGCGGCGACGCTGTACGGTATTTCCAGCGGCGTCCCCTGCACCTCGTACTCGGCGTCGCGGTAACGGGCGCCGGGCTCCTTTATCTCGCCTGCGGCCCAGCGGCGGAACACCGTCAGGGGGCCTCGGCTTTTTCCCTTGAACGATTCGGGTTCGCGGCCCATGGCTTCCATCGCGATCAGGCCCTTCCGGCCCGTCTCGAGGAGGTCTTCCTCGAACGTCCTGATGGCGGCGTCCACCCGTTCCGCCAGGGCGTCGGTGGCGTCGGCATCCGTGACGATGCTCCCCTCGCGGCGCAGCCCGAGGAGAAACTGTTCGTCGAGGAACCGCCGGGCCATCTCCTTGACGGTCGGCGTGATGTTCCACGTTTTTCCCTTCTCCACCTGCCGCAACGCAAGGCCGCGGAGGCGCCGCATCAGCGCGGGGTCTTTTGCGGCGGCAGCCACGACGCGGTCCGTCACCTCGTCCAGCGCGGTCTCCTCGTCCAGCTCCACGCGGTATGACGCCTGCTGTCCCGCTTCGCGGGCAAAGGCGCGCATCGTTCCCTGAAGGAATGAGTCGATGGTGCTTACGCCGAAGTCGCCGTAGTCGAAGAGCATCTCGCGGAGCACGGCCTTGGCGCGTGCGCCGCGGTCGCCGTCCTTCGCCGCCTCGGCGGCGAGGGCCTCGACGATGCGGCCTTTCATCTCGGCCGTGGCCTTGTTCGTGAACGTCACGGCGAGGACGTTCTTCCAGGGACGTCCCTCGTCGAGGATCTCGGAGAGGTAGTCCTGCGTCAGCCGGTAGGTTTTGCCGCTGCCGGCCGACGCCTTGACGATATTCACTGTTCCTGTCATCTTTCTTTCGTTTGACATGGTATTGTTCGTTGTTTCCGTTGTCAGCCCCTGTTGCAGATGCCGTGGAACGGGCACCACTCGCAGAGCGCGGGGTCGTCGTCCTGGGCGGTGAACGGCACCGCCGGGTCGAAAATCTCTTCGATGGTCTCTTTCAAGCGTTTCTCGAATGCCGCGCAGGCTTCTTCGTCGGGGCTCGCACTGACGGGGGCCCCGTCGAAGATGCCGCGCGTGGAGTACACGCACGGTTCGTACGGCACCTTGTCGCCGAGGCCGGCTTTCGCCAGGATCTCGTAGAGGTAGAGCTGCAGGGCGACATGGGGACGCCGTGCGCCGAGGCTGCGGTCGAAGATCTTGTCCACGTCCCGCGTGTCGGTATGCCCTTTCACGCTGCCGCTCTTGTAGTCCACCACGCGCACGGCCTTGCTGCCGGCGACGGTGTCCAGGCGGTCGATCTTGCCGAACAGGCGCACCTGCCGTCCGTCGTCCAGCGTAAGGCTGAGGCCCAGGGGCCTCTCCGTGCCGTGGATCACCAGCGGCGCGAAGCCTTCGTCCGTTTCCAGGGTGCGGTCCACGAGGCGGCAGATCACTTCACGGAGGATCGTGCCGCGGCCTCCGTCCAGCGTCACGCCTGCGGCGGCGAACGCCTCGTCCGTCAGGCGGGCCAGGGCGTCATGGTCGCGCATCGCGCGGATGTCCGCGGCGACCAGCGTGCGCTCCTTCTTGTCCTTGTAGAGGCGTTCCATCACGTCGTGGAAGACGGTGCCGAAGACGGCGGCGTCGGGATCCTCCACGATGCCTTCGTCCTCCTTTACGCCGAGCACATGCTCCCACCAGTAGCGGAGACGGCACGAGAGGTAGGCGTTGATGCTCGTCGCGGAGAACCGCCCGTCGGGTCCGAAGAACTTCTCCTCGAGGATGCGCATCACATCCTCCGTCTTGTTGACGGTCAGGTCGGGGGCGCGCAGCGCCTCCGCGGCGATGTCGTCGTCGGCGACGGTTTCTTTCGGCGTCACGCCGTAGAGGTAGCGCAGCTGCTTGACGAAGCGGCTCTCCTCGCCGCTGGCCATACCGCCGGTGCGGCAGTCGTGGACAAGCCAGATGCGCTCCGCGCGGCAGGTGCTGCGCCAGAAGTGGTATGTCGCGACGGCCTCGCGGTCTTCCGCGACGGTCATCCCGAGGCTGCGGCGCAGGGCGGGCGGCAACAGCGACGGCGTCGTCCCCGTCTCCGGCAGCTTCCCTTCGGCGGCGCCGAGGAAGATGACGTATTTCATGTCGAGGCATCGTGTCTCCAGCGGCCCCATGATCTGCAGACCCTGCAGGGGCTCTCCCTCGAACGGGATGCTCACCCCCGCCGCGGCGCGGCGCAGGAGGCGGAACCAGGCGGCGGCGCCGGGCACGGCGTCGTCGCCGAGGGCGGCCTCGGTCTCGCAGACGAGCTTGTGGTAGAGATGGAGGAACTCCCGTTCCAGCGGCTGTGCCGTGGCCTGCAGCGCCTCGTAGACGCCTTTCAGGTATGCCGGTAGCTCCCGCGCCTCGACCTTCCGGAAGATCGCCCGGAGGGCGTCATCGCCGGCGAGTGCCTCCTGGGGTACGTAT
>JAEEGL010971960.1_pt1 | contig 49207 bp, 47 predicted proteins | sample 9134231 | NCBI WGS metagenome assembly JAEEGL01 (sample SAMN16246548, study PRJNA631951) | gut metagenome | biome: gut microbiome; feature: rumen; material: fiber-attached | host: Bos | place: Iran: Karaj | collected 2018-10 | reverse complement strand
GCTCTTCCCCTGCAACGAGTGCGCAAAGGCGATTATTCAGTGCGGAATAAGGGAAGTGTTTTATCTTTCGGACAAATACGCCGATTCGCCTTCGACAAGGGCGTCGAAAAGAATGTTTGACGCGGCGGGCGTGAAATACACGAATTTAAAGCCGTCGGAGAACAACATTGTGATTGATTTTGACGCGGAAAAGGTTTAATGATTTCATAACAGAAGCTCCGTGAAAACGGAGTTTTTTGTATTAATCAACGGATTCGGACGGTGCGGATGAATCCGCGCCATGTGTTTTTATAATCAATGGATTTTGCGGTGAGGTTAATTGTTATATATCAATAACCAGTTCGACCGGGCAGTGGTCGGAGCCGTAAATTTCGTTGTGAATCAGAGAATCTTTCAGCTTAGGTTCAAGGCGGTCTGATGTGATGAAATAGTCTATGCGCCAGCCCGCGTTGTTCTCACGCGCGTGAAAACGGTAGGACCACCAGCTGTAGCGCTGCTCTGCATCGGGATAAAAATAGCGGAAGGTGTCGGTGAAGCCGGCTGCGAGCAGCTCGCCGAATTTGCCGCGCTCCTCGTCGGAGAAGCCGGCGTTGCCCCTGTTTGACTTGGGGTTTTTGAGATCTATCTCGTTATGAGCCACGTTGAGGTCGCCGCAGAAGATGACGGGCTTTTTTGAATCCAGCCCGCTGACATAGGCGCGGAAGGCGTCCTCCCAGCTCATACGGTAGTCAATGCGCACAAGACCGTCGCGTGCGTTGGGAACATAGACGCCGACGAAGTAGTAATTTTCAAATTCGAGGGTGATTACCCTGCCCTCGGTGTCGTGCTCGGGTATGCCGAGACCGTATGAAACGCTCAGGGGCTCCTCCTTTGAAAAAACGGCGACTCCCGAATATCCCTTTTTCTCGGCATAATTCCAGAACTGAAAATAGCCGGGCAGGTCGAGAGTTACCTGACCTTCGACGACCTTGGTCTCCTGCAGGCAGAAGATGTCTGCATCAAGAGAGGCAAAACTCTCGTAAAACCCCTTGCCGAGGCAGGCGCGTATTCCGTTGACATTCCACGATACAAAATGTTTTTCCGCCATAAGAACCTCCGCATTTAAAGTCATATTCGGCGCTATTTATATAGTATATCATATATTTTAAGAAATGTCACATATTTTTTGAAGATGATGTTAATTTGAACGGGAGTCACGGCGGGAGCGGAGGGTCATTTGCCGATATATCCAAAACGGACCTGCCGTATTTGTTGAAAACGCCGATTTGCCTTTTTTTATATATATTGATTTGCCTTTGCAGTCTTGACAAAGCCCCTTTATTGTTGTAAATTTGAAATTGATATTATGCGTTTTTGTGCCGAGCAATCGGCTCGGCGCGTTTATCGCAGAAAATCTATTTCAGGAGGATATCAGTAATGAAAAAAATTCTCGCAGTTCTTCTCGCTCTCTCGTTTGTAGTAGTCTGCTTCGCAGCTTGCGGAAGCAAAACAGAAGAGCCCGTAACAGAAGCAACAACATCTGAAGAAGTAACAGAAGAAGTTGTTACAGAGGAAGCTACATCCGAAGAAGTTTCGGCTGAAGATGTAACAGCAGAGCCCGTTTCCGGCGAGGATGCAACAGAAGAAGCTACATCCGAAGAGAAAACAACCGAAGCGGCAAAGGGCCTCAACTCCACAGACGCTGAAGAAGTAGTTGCTTTCTACAACGCAGCAAGAAAAGCTACCGAAGGCCACGCACCCGCAGGCCAGCAGACAATGAAGCTCGCTGCTCTTGACGGCGGTTCAGGTCTTGTAGGCAACATCGTTTCCGCTTTCGAAGGCATCGCAAAATCAGCTCTTGAAAAGAACTCTACGGCAACTGACTACATCCCCGCACACGACCACGGTGATGTCAAAGTTTCCGATGTCAAAAACGCAAAGGCAACATCAGACGGCAAATACACAACAATCACTTTCGACGTTGTTGACCAGAGCGCAAACGCTTCCACCAAGGGCAGCGACGGCTCCGTAGGCCGCACCATAGGCGTTCTTGACGGCATTGACTCCGCACTTAAAGAGCTCAACGGCGTTACCGTTTCAGACGGCATCCAGAACATCAAGCTCACATACAAAAACGCAAAGGTTACAGCCAAAATCGATGAGTCCACAGGCAGAATCGTCGGCGGCACATGGCAATACAGAGTAGACATCAACGTCAGCTCCATCACTCTTAAGATCGGCATTCTCTCCGCTACACTTAAGAACGTTTACGGCGCTGTTGACTACAAGGTTGTTATCTGACCTTAAACAGAACATTATCTGACTTTAACAATCGGCGGAGTAATTCCGCCGATTGGCATATTAAGGCGGTTTTTCCGTTTCAGAATTAAAGGAACAAAAGGAATAAAAAGATGAAGTTTAAAAATATTCTTGCCGTTGTGCTTGCCCTTGTCTGCGTAACTGCGGTGCTTTCATCCTGCGGCGGCAAAACGCCCGAAGCAGAAACAACGACGGCTGCAGAACAGACGACCGCAGCGGATGTGCAGACGACGGCGCCGGAGACGACAACTGCCGCCGAGACCGAAACACAGTCGCAGACCGAGACGGAAACGGCAACAGAGGAAGAGAAGAAAGCTCCCGAAACCAAGGAGGAAATTCTTGCAGCCTACACCGAGATTATGAACAGGGCAAAGAAGGACGCTCCCGGCTTCAAGGAGATTATGTATCAGTCGCTGCCCGACGATGCGAATTCGAGAGTAATCACAAGCGGCAAAACCTTTGTCAACGCGGCGCTCAACCTTGCAGGCAACTTTATGACGGATGAGGAATCCGCAAGAAAGAAGCCCGACACGTTTGAAAAGGGCGGGGACATGCACCTCTTTCCCGTAAAATATAACAAAGAGGGCTGCCTGCTGACAGATGCGGGCGCACTCAAGGATGCAAAATATGAGGAGCTGCCCGACGGAAACGTCAGGATAACGATAGTTCTCAACAGCGAGAAGAACCCCGAACCGACTCCCGACTGGACTTCAAAGCCGCAGAGCAGGACGGGCTCCGTTTTCGCTCCCCTTTCAAAGAAGGAGATTGACAAGAACCTGAACGGCGGCATTGTTTCGGCAGTTTTCAGCGATGTCAACTACAGTCTTACATACCACGACTGCCGTTCGACGGTTACCTACAACCCCGAAACCATGCGTGTTATTTCGGTTGACCAGGTCTGCAACGTTACAATCAGCGGCTCGGGCAAAACGCTCGGCACAACGCTTGCGGTTGAAAAGCAGGAGCTTGTCAACTACCTTAAAATCTACGACGTGAAATATTGATTGAAAAACAGGGTGACCTGCGGAGAGCAATTTCCGCAGGTCTTTTGTTTGACATAATATTCCTTTTATTTTATACTGTTATCGTTAAAAAACAGCGGAAAGAGGTAATTGAAATGATTGCGGCAATTGACGTTGATTTATCATACAGCGGAAGATTCCTTTTCAAGCACGCCGACATCACCTTCACAAGAGGCAACTGCTACGGAATAATCGGCGCAAACGGAGCGGGGAAATCGACATTTCTCAAAATTCTCTCGGGCGAGCTTGAACCGACGGGGGGCAGAATCAGTGTAACCCCGGGCGAGAGAATCAGCGTTCTGCGTCAGGACCATTTTGCCTTTGACGACTGCACGGTGGTGAGAACGGTTCTGCTGGGCAACAAGCGGCTTTGCGATATAATGGACGCGAAAGAGGAGCTTTATGCCAAGGAGGATTTCACCGAGGAGGACGGGCTTAAAATCTCCGAGCTCGAGGAGGAGTTTGCCGAGATGGACGGCTGGAGCGCGGAGAGCGACGCAGAGATTCTGCTTAACGGTCTGGGCGTTACCAACGAGTGGCACGAGAGTCTGATGAGCGAGCTGCCCAACGACCTGAAGGTCAAGGTTCTGCTGGCGCAGGCGCTTTTCGGCTCGCCTGACATCCTGCTGCTTGACGAGCCGACAAACCACCTTGACCTTGAAGCGGTGATGTGGCTTGAAAACTTCCTTATGGACCTTGACAGCACGGTTATTGTCGTGTCGCACGACCGTCATTTTTTAAACACGGTCTGCACGCACATTGTTGACATAGACTACGGCAAGATGCAGCTTTATGTAGGCAACTATGACTTCTGGTTTGAATACACGCAGATGCGTCAGCGTCAGCTGCGCGAGCAGAACAAGAAGGACCAGGAGAAGGCGGAGGAGCTTAAAAAATTCATTGCGAGATTCAGCGCAAACGCATCAAAGCACAAGCAGGCGACATCGCGCAAAAAGCTGCTGGAGACGCTTGAGCTTGACGACCTGCCCGTGTCATCGCGCCGCTTCCCTTATGTTGCGTTCAAGCCCGACAGAGAGGTCGGCAACGACGTGCTTTTTGTTGAGAATCTTTCAAAAACGGTGGGCGACCGCAAGGTGCTCGACAATGTGAGCTTCACGATTCTGCCGCGAGAGAAGGTTGCCTTTGTCGGCACCGACGCTGTGGCGAAGACCACTCTTTTCAAAATTCTGGCGGGCGAGCTCGAGCCCGATGAGGGCACCGTGAAATGGGGCGTTACGACATCCGTTTCATATTTCCCGTCGGACAACTCGTCGTTTTTTGACGGGGTGGAGGATTCATTGATTGACTGGCTGAGAAAATATTCCGACCTTGTGTTTGAGAGCGACGTGCGCTCCTGGCTGGGGCGTATGATGTTCTCGGGCGACGAGGCGCTCAAAAAGGCGAAGGTGCTTTCGGGCGGCGAGAGAGTGCGCTGCATGCTTTGCAAAATGATGCTTTCGGGGGCGAACGTGCTGATTCTTGACGAGCCGACGAACCATCTTGACCTTGAGTCGATTGCATCGCTCAACGACGGGCTTATCAAATACCCGCAGACGCTTCTGTTCACCTCGCACGACCACCAGTTTGTGCAGACAATAGCGGACAGAATAATCGACATCTCACCCGAGAGTCGCTATGACAAGAAGATTACATTTGACGAATACCTTGAAGAAAGACGGGCAGATGAAAGGTAAAACACTTTACATAACCGACCTTGACGGCACCCTCCTCAACAGCTCCGCCGAACTCTCGGATTTTTCAAGGCGCGGGCTTGAGACGCTTTGCGGCAGAGGGGTGAATATAAGCGCGGCAACCGCACGCACGGCGGCAACGGCTGTTTCGCTGCTTGACGGCACAGGGATAAACATACCCGTTGTGCTGATGAACGGAGTGTGCGTTTTTGACCTGCAGAAAAAGGAATACGTCAGGGTGTTCCCGATGCAGGATGAAGCAAAACGCGCGGCTCTCAGGACGATTCACGCCTGCGGGCTTTCGGGCTTTCTCTACGAGATTGACGGGGTTAAGCTCTGCACATATTATGAAAATCTTTCATCGCCCGGAGCGGCTGATTTTATGCGCACAAGGCAGGAAAAATACGGCAAGGTTTTTATAAAGGTCGGCTCGTTTGACGAGGTCATTGACAGACCGCTTGTTTATTACTCCGTCTCAGACACGCAAAAGAAAACGCAGCCCGCCGCAGAGGCGCTCGGAAATGAGACGGGTCTGAGGTGTGAATACTATAAAGATATTTATGAGGACGACTGCTTTTACCTTGAAATCTGCGACACAAACGCATCGAAGAAAACCGCGGTTGATTTTTTGAAAAAACGGTTCGGATTTGACAGGGTTGTCGGCTTCGGCGACAATTACAATGACCTGCCGCTGCTTGAAGCGTGCGATGAGTTTTACGCGGTTGAAAATGCGGTTGACCTGATAAAAGAAAGAGCCGACGGCATTATTGAAGCAAACAATGCCGACGGCGTGGTGAAATTTCTTCTTGAAAAAGGAGTCTGAAAAATGAACGCTGCACTCAAAGCGGCGGCAGGGGTTCTCGGAGGTTCCGCCGCCTTTATTGCGACAACGGCTGCTGCCTATATGCCGTTTGTTATTTACAAGGCAAATATGAATTACCGCGACGACTGCGAGTATCTGCTTATTCTCGGCGGTGATATTATCGGAGCGGACACGCCCAGCCCTCAGCTTTTTGAAAGGATGAAATGCGCCGCGGTTTATCTCAGCGAGCACAGTGATGTTATTGCGGTGCCCTGCGGAGGTTGCTTCCGTAAACAGCAGAAGAAATCGGAAGCGGCGATAATTGCGGACTATCTCATAAAAGAGGGCGTGAGCCCCGACAGAATACTCCTTGAGGACAGTTCGACCACCACGTTTGAAAATTTTAAATTCGGCATACCGATAATTGAGAAACACGCAGGCAGAAGCGCAGATGAAATAAAAATCGCTTTTCTGTCATCCTCATACCACATGCACAGGGCGGGAATAATTGCCCGCCGCTCGGGAATAAAGAACGTTCTGCGCGTTTCGGCGCCCACACCGGGGGAGGCGTTTAAAAGATATGTCAGGGAATACTTTGTGGCATACGAGCTGCTTTACAGAAACGTGCCGAACCCGTTTAAAAGGAATAAATGAAAGACACCCGCCGTCAATTAGACAGCGGGTGAATTTTTATCTGAAAAGGGATTTTATTGAGTTGACGGTCTGTTCAATGGGGTCGTAGCCCATGGCGAAATATTTGAACGCCCAGACGACGGGGCTCCATTTGAAAACAAGCCAGTCAAGAACGGTTACGAGCGCCCGGAGGAAGGCGGGCAGGTCGTGCGTTTCGGGAACGAAAACGGGCTCGAAGGTTTCGCCGTCGCGGTAAATGGTGAAGGGCTGGGAGTAGCAGATGCCGTCTTTGCCCGTTATATAAAAGCGCAGGAACATGTAAAGATCATCAAGCAGAACGGGGCTGTGAAGGTCAAACTCGGCATAGCCGTCATTGATTCCCGTTTCACGCAGAACAACGTTGCCCGCGGACACCCAGGTTATTGTGTCAAAGTTTTCGCCCCATACTTTTATGATGTCGTTTTCATCATCAACCTCGATTTTTGTAACAACGGGGGTGGCGTTTGACGCCCAGTCCGTTTCTTCGCGGTCATAGACATACTCGCGCTCAATCTCCATCATACCGTTGAGCTCATAGCCTTTTGTATAGTGCGACACGGCAAAGAGGTTGCCGCCGAGCATACAGTCCCGGAGCGCCTCGTTGGTCAGATCGGGCATATAGCAGATGCAGTAGGCGTCGTTTATTGACTCGGCGTTGTGCGAGTCCGAAAAACTGAAGGCGGTGGGAACAACGCCGTTGGGGATGGTTTTAAGCAGAATCTGATCGTAAAGGATGCGGTCACACCTTGTGTGGTCGTCGGTGGCGGAATTGATTCCCATACCTGCGCAGGAGCCGGGGTTGTCAAGAAAGATTCTTGCAAACTTGTTTACATAATACTCGTCAATGAGCTGACCCGTGTGCTTTTCGGAATCCTTTTTTGTGTAAACATATTCGCCGACGTGGGCGAGCATTGTGACGCCTCCGTCTTTGTTTACCTCCCTTACGGGTGTTTCGTAATCGCCGAAAACTCCCGCATAGCCCTGACCGTAGGTGCTCCAGTAGCAGGTAAGGTGGCAGTCGGCAAACGGCGTTGCCATATTGAGCTCGTTGCCGCCGAAAACATCAAGCATGCCGTTTTCGTGCGTGCGTGTGTCGCTCGGCGCCGTGCCTTCGGTATAAGCCCGGTATTCCTCATCGCTCAGCGGAACGATGGGAACGCCTGCGCCTCCCGTGCGCTCCTTGCGCATTTCACGCATAATGGGAATTGTCTGCGGTGCGACATTCCAGGCGATGTTTGAGGTGCCGTGGTCGGTTATGGCGACAATGTCATAGTCGAAATCATAATAGCTTTTTATTGCCTCTCTGATTGTCTGAAAGCCGTCGCTGGCGGTTGTCTGGCAGTGAAACTGCGTTTTGTAGCCCTGCCAGGAGTCAAAATCGACATCTTCATAAGGGTTGACGATTGTGTAATCATCGACGGTCCCGGCGTGCGCCGCCGGCATTGCAAACCCCGAGGCGATAAGCAGGCAGAGAAGAATGGAAAGCGCTCTTTTCATACCAATCACTCCTTTTGTTAATATTAACACGATGCACTGCGGTTTGCAATTATTTTTTAGTCAGAGAGCAAAGGATAATTGCGGGGCTGAGGCGTTTGCTTTATTTATAATTGTTATCTTTTGCGGTGTGAAAACGGCTTATTTGGTGAATATTCTATATTGACAAAGAAAAATGCAAAATTTATAATGTTAAAAAAGATTTAACAAAATAAATGAAAAAGGCAGTATTGATATAAGGGTGACGGAAATGAACGAAGCAGACAACAGATATTTTGCCCTTCTTGAAAAAGGAATGCTCGACAAGGTCTGGTTCCTCGAAAAAATCGAGCACAGCACAGACACTCTTGTTGATTTCGGCTGCGGCGACGGCTCGCTGTTTACGCTTATCGACAGGATTTACCCGGGCAGATTCCGCTATATAGGCATTGACCACGACCCGGAGATGATCAAGCTTGCAAAAGAAAACGGAATTGAAATTTATTCTTCACTGAGCGAGCTGCCCGAAATCGATTACGGCAAATCGGCGCTTATACTCAACTCCGTTCTGCACGAAATCTTTTCATACTCGGCTTTCAACGCGGCTTACGAGCTTTTTGAAGAGATGGCGGCAAAGAAATTCAGGCATATTGCGATACGCGACATGTGCCTTAACAGAAAAGATAAGCTCCCCAACTACACAAAGGAGATTATGGAGAGCGCCTACGCAGAGCAATACCAGGAGTTTATGGAGAAAAACCCCGACACCATTTACCCCGACATTGCGGACTACAAGGTGCTCACGCTGGAATTCCTGCTTAAATACCGCTACAAGCGCAGCAAGGAAGACGAGAAGAGTGCGGTTTACCTTTGGAGATGGCACGCGCACATCCCCGAAATCTTCAGCGAATACATAAAAGAGTTTGACTCTACCTTCCGTGTGCCTTACATAATCAGGCAGATAAGAAACGACTTCGGCATAGACCTGCAGTTTGACACACACAGAAAAATGCTTCTTACAAGAGCATGACACAGAAAACAGAGGTATAAAAATGAAAATGACAGTCGGCAAATCAAATATCACGGCTTCACGCGGTCAGGCAGCTGCCCGTGTCAATACCGCTGTGTCTTTCTGGTTTTTTGCAGCACGCTATTTTGCGGGCTGCTTTTATTTTTATTTTATTAATCCGCGCCGGAGCTGCATAACAGGTTGACTGTTTTTTTGAAACATCAATTCAGGCGGCTTCGGACAACGGGGCCGCTTTTTTATATATATCGCATTTGCTTGCTAAAAAAGGAAAAATATATTATAATAAACCGATTAAGGAGAATTGACTATGAACGAACTTGATAATTACAGAAAAGAAATTACCGAAATTGACGGGCAGATGGCTGAGCTGTTTGAAAAGAGAATGGCTGCGGTGCGTGAAATCGCAGAATACAAAAAGGAGCGGGGGCTCTCCATTCTTGATGCTGACAGAGAGGCGCAGATAATTGAGAAAAACCGCGCGAACATTACGGACGGAGAAATTGAGGGCTACTATGTTTCCTTCCTCAAAAATACTATAGAGCAGTCGCGCAAATACCAGTCAAAGCTGATAAACGGCAGAAAGGTAGCATACAGCGGAGTAGAGGGGGCGTTTGCCTATATTGCGGCAAAAAAGCTTATTCCCGAGGGCGAGTATGTTGCCTGCAGAGATTTTGCAGGCGCCTACAGGGGAGTTGAAAACGGCGAATATGACTGCGCCGTGCTCCCGATTGAAAACAGTTTTGCGGGCGAAGTCGGCGAGGTAACGGACCTGCTGTTTTCGGGCAGTCTTTATGTGAACCAGGTTATTGAGCTGCCGATACGCCACAATCTTATTGCGAAAAAGGGAACAAGAATTTCAGACATAAAAAAGGTCGTGAGCCATCCGCAGGCGATATCGCAGTGCTCGCAGTATATTGCGAGGCGGGGTCTTGAGGTTGTCAACTATTCTAACACTGCCGCTGCGGCAAAGTTTGTAAGGGAGAGCGATGACGCAGGCATTGCCGCTATTGCCTCCGACGAGACGGCAAACCTGTTTGACCTTGAGATAATCGAGCCGGATATTAACGACATACGCACGAATACAACAAGATTCGCCGTTGTTTCAAGGCAGTCCGACCTGCCGGAAAACCGCGGCGTAAACGAAAATTCGATAATATTCTTCACGGTGCAGAACAGGGCGGGCGCACTCGCACAGACGCTTAACATAATCGGCGCTCACGGCTGCAATATGAAGTGCCTTCGCTCTCGCCCGATGAAAAGTCTGACGTGGAATTACTATTTCTATGCCGAAATAGAAGGCAACTTAAACTCGCAGAACGGCAGGGAGCTGCTGCAGGAGCTCTCCGCGCTGTGCGAAAGAGTCAAGCTTGCGGGCACATACAGCGCGGACAACAGATAAACGGAGGAGTTTAAATGATAATTCCCGTTCATTCCGATCTGACGGATTACAATATTTATCTTGAAAGAGGGGCGCTCGCAAAGGCGGGGGAGGTATTTGACCTTGACCGCAAGGTGCTTGTTGTTACCGATTCGGGCGTGCCGTCTGTTTACTCCGACACGGTGGCGTCGCTTTGCAGTCAGCCGGTAAAGGTCTGCATTGAGCAGGGCGAAAAGTCAAAGAGCATTGAAAACTGGACGCAGCTTCTTTCGGTTATGCTGAAAAACGGCTTCACGAGGAGCGACTGCGTTGTTGCCGTGGGCGGCGGAGTGGTCGGCGATTTAAGCGCATTTGCTGCCGCCTGCTATATGAGGGGGATTGATTTTTACAACATTCCCACAACTCTTCTGTCGCAGGTGGATTCATCCATAGGCGGCAAGGCGGCGGTTGATTTTGAGGGAGTCAAGAACATTGTGGGCGCATTCAAGCAGCCCTGCGGCGTGCTTATTGACCCCGACACGCTTGCAACTCTTGACAGAAGGCAGATGAGCGCAGGGCTTGCGGAAGCGATAAAAATGGCGGTGACAAGCGACGCACAGCTTCTGGAGCTCATTGAGAACACGGAGGATTTTGAGGGCGACCTGACGGAGATTATACGCAGGGCGCTGATGATAAAAAAGGATGTTGTTGAGCAGGACCCGACGGAGAAGGGACTGCGCAAGGTGCTTAATTTCGGGCACACGGCAGGTCACGCAATAGAGAGCTTTGCAGACGGCAGACTTCTGCACGGCGAGTGCGTTGCGCTGGGAATGCTGCCGATGTGCGGTGAAAACCTGCGCACCCGTGTTGAGGCGGTGCTTGAAAAGTATTCGCTGCCACGTTCAATCACGCAGACGGCGGACGAGCTTGCCCCGTTTATTGCGCACGACAAGAAAAAATCCTCGTCATTTATTACGGTTGTTATGTCGGATGAGGCGGGCACGTTCCGCTTTGAAAAAATGACGGTTGACGAAATAAAACAATTATTGGAGAAAGTTATATGAAAAACACTTTCGGTCAGTGCCTTTCGGTAACGCTTTTCGGCGAGAGTCACGGCGAAGCGGTCGGTGCGGTTATTGACGGAATAGCACCGGGAATTGCCGTTGACAAAAATGAAATTGAAAGGCAGCTCTCGAGGAGAAGACCCTCCTCTGCGCTTGACACCACCCGTGTGGAAAACGATGAATTCTCAATTCTCAGCGGTGTGTTTGAGGGCAGAACGACGGGCACACCCTTGTGCATTGTCATAAAAAACGGGAACACAAAAAGCGGTGACTACACCTACGGAGTTGCCAGACCTTCGCACGCCGACTATGCGGCGAACGTAAAATACCACGGGTGCGAGGATTACCGCGGAGGCGGTCATTTTTCAGGCAGAATAACGGCGGCTCTTGTTGCCGTCGGCGGAATTCTTCTGCCTGCGCTCGAAAAAAAGGGAATTCTTATAGGCACTCATATTTCGCAGTGCGGAAAAGAGAAGGACAGAGATTTTGACAATATCTTAAATGACATTGTAACGCTTAAAAACGCTTCGTTTCCCGTTCTCGGAGAGGATGCGCAGGAGCGTATTGCAAACGAAATTCTGGCGGCAAAAAACAGCCTCGACAGCGTCGGAGGAGCAACGCAGACGGCAATTTACGGTCTGCCCGCAGGAGTGGGCGAGCCGTGGTTTGACTCGGTGGAGAGCGTGCTCTCACACGCACTTTTCGGAATAGGAGCGGTAAAGGGTGTTGAGTTCGGTCTCGGCTTCGGCTTTGCCCCGGCAAACGGCTCTCGGGTAAATGACCCGATACGCACCGAAAAGGGCAGAGTGTGGACCGAGACGAACAACAACGGCGGAATAAACGGCGGAATCACAAACGGTATGCCCGTTGTTTTCCGCTGTGCGGTAAAGCCGACGCCGTCGATTGCAAAAGAGCAGAAGACGGTTGATTTCATAAAGAACGAGAATACAACAATAACAGTAGGCGGCAGGCACGACCCCGCGATTGTCCGCAGAATCTGCCCCGTCATTGACAGCGTTGCCGCAATAGCCGTGTGCGACCTGCTCGCACAGCGCTACGGCACGGATTACCTTGCAGGGGAGGAACCGGTTTGCAGTTCGGTCTGATTGGCGGAGTGCTGCGCCACAGCTACTCGTGCGAAATACACGCGGCTATTGCAGATTATGAATATGAGCTCAGGGAATTAAAGCCGGAAGAGGTGCGCCCTTTTATTGAAAAGAGGGAGTTCAAAGGTATAAACGTCACGATTCCATACAAGCAGACGGTGATGCCGTTTCTTGATGAGATTTCCGGAAAAGCGCAGGCGATAGGCGCAGTAAACACGATTGTAAACAGAGACGGTAAACTTTACGGCTATAACACCGACTTTTTCGGTATGGCTCAGATGCTTGAAAAATACGGCATAGAGTTGGGCGGCAAAAAGGTGCTGGTGCTCGGAACGGGCGGCACATCCAAAACGGCGAACGCCGTTGCAAAGGCGCTCGGAGCTTCGCAGATACTGACCGTGTCAAGAACGAAAACGGAGAACACCGTAACCTATGAGGAGGCGCTGACGGAGCATACAGACGCACAGGTCATAATCAACACAACCCCCGTCGGAATGTTTCCGAATGCAGGCGGCAGACCTGTTGACATTTCGATTTTTACGCATCTTACGGGAGTTGCGGACGCAATATACAATCCGCTGAGAACAAACCTTGTGCTGGACGCGCTTGAGAGGGGAATACCCGCCTGCGGAGGGCTTTACATGCTCTCGGCGCAGGGGGTTATGGCATCCGCTCTGTTCAGGGGAATAACCTGCGACGAGACCCTTGTTGAAAAGGCGTTCACGCAGGTTGAAAACAGCAAAAAGAACATTGTGCTTACCGGAATGCCGACATCGGGCAAGACATCAGTCGGAACGCTTCTGGCAGAAAAGACGGGCAGACCGTTTTATGACACGGACGAAATCACAACGGAAATACTCGGTATGCCTATACCGGATTATATAAGGAAATACGGCGAAGAAAGTTTCAGAGAAAAAGAGGCGCAGGCGGTTGAAAAGGCGGCGCAATACTCCGGCGCGGTAATCGCTACCGGCGGAGGGGCTGTGCTCAGAGCGGAGAACGTCAGGGCGCTCAGGCAAAACGGAACGCTTGTGTTTTTGAACCGTCCGCTTGAAAAACTGCAGGCGGCGGGAGACAGACCGCTCTCCGATGACAAAGAGAAGCTGAGAAAAATGTTTGAAAAAAGACTGCCTGTTTATATGAACTGCGCCGATGTTGTAATCGACGGAGATGTAACTGTCGGAGAAGCGGCGCACGCTGTTATGAAGGAGATGAAGCTGTGAAAATACTTGTTCTCAACGGACCGAATATAAATATGCTCGGAATCCGCGAGCCGGGAATATACGGCAAAGAGAGTTACGGATACCTTGTTGACATGCTTAAAAAGCATGCGGATGAAAAGGGCGTTGAGGTGAGCTTTTACCAGTCCAATCACGAGGGCACTCTTGTTGACGCCATACAGCAGGCGTATTATGACAAGGTTGACGGCATAGTTTTCAACCCGGCCGCATACACCCACACGAGCATAGCCATAGCCGATGCGCTCAAAGCGGTTTCCATCCCGACGGTTGAGGTGCATATAAGCGATGTTTCCGCCCGCGAGGATTTCAGGCAGATAAGCTATATAAGAGATATTGCAGTAAGGACAATTACGGGCAAAGGACTTGAGGGTTACAGACTTGCCTTTGATTTTCTCGTTGACGGAGAATAATATATGGATGTTGTTATCAGGCCCTGCACACTCAGGGGTGAGGCAAAAGCGCCGCCGTCAAAAAGCTACGCTCACAGGGCGCTTATCTGCGCCGCTCTTGCGGGCTCGGGCACGGTTGACGGAATTGAAAACAGTCAGGATATGGGCGCAACGCTTGACTGCATAAGGGCTCTCGGAGCGGTTTTTGAAAAAGACGGGAGCTGTGTCAGGATTCTTTCTCGAAAAGAAATAAAAACGCCGTCGGTTTTCAGCTGCCGCGAAAGCGGGAGCACGCTGAGGTTTTTTATTCCCGTTGCGGCGGCTCTTTTTGAGAGCGCCCGCTTTGAGGGCAGCGCACGGCTCATTGAGCGCGGAACGGGAGTTTACGAAGAGCTGTTTTCAAAAAAAGGAATAAAGCTTGAAAAGAGCGAAAACGGAATAAGCATAACGGGAAAGCTGACGGGCGGAGAGTTTGAAATTGCAGGCAACATAAGCAGTCAGTTTGCAACGGGGCTGCTGTTCGCCCTGCCGCTGACAGAAGGCGGCCCGGTGCTTAAAATCACACCTCCCGTTGAGTCGAGACCGTATATTGACATAACGCTTGACGTTATGAAAAGATTCGGTATTGAAATAACAGAAAAAGAGAAAAACGTTTTTTACATAAAAGGCGGTCAGAAATACAGGGGAGCGGAAATGCAGATACCCGGCGACTGGTCGAATGCCGCCGCTCTGCTTGCCTTTAACTCAACGGGCGGAGACGTCAATGTAACGGGGCTTGATTATGAGAGCGTGCAGGGTGACAGATTCTGCGTTGAGGCGCTGAAAATGCTTGAGGGCGAAAACGCCGTTATTGACCTTGCGGACTGCCCCGACCTTGCTCCCGTTCTTTTTGCGGCTGCCGCGGCAAAGCACGGCGCGCTGTTTACGGGCACAAAACGCCTTGCAATCAAAGAGAGCGACAGGGCTTCCGCCATGGCGCAGGAGCTTGCAAAATTCGGAGTCAGAACGGATGTGGGCGAAAACTCCGTGCGGATACACGCCTGCCCGCTTAAAGCTCCGCAGGAGCCGCTTTCAAGCCACAACGACCACCGTATTGTTATGGCATTGACGCTGCTTGCGAGCGTTACGGGGGCGAGAATAAACGGTGCCCAGGCGATTGAAAAAAGCTACCCCGGTTATTTTGAAACACTGAAATCACTTTCGGCGGAGGTGCAAATTGAAGCTTGATAAAAAACTGAAAATATGCATAGTCGGTCTGGGTCTTATGGGCGGCAGCTACGCTCAGGCGCTCTCTGATGAGGGCTATGAGGTGGGCGCTGTTGCAAAAAGGCAGGAGACAATCGACTTCGCACTTGAAAAAGGATGGATAAAAAGCGGCGTTACCGAGGTGACTGCGGAATATCTGAAAGACTTTGACATTGTTGTTTTTGCCCTTTACCCGCACATCTTTACGCAGTGGATTGAAAAATACCAGCAGTGCCTGAGAGACGGGGCGGTCATTACGGATGTTACGGGCGTCAAGGGCTGTATAGTTTATAAAATACAGGAGATGCTCCGCCCCGGTGTTGAATTCATAGCCGCGCACCCGATGGCGGGCAGAGAAAAGAGCGGAATAGAATATGCAACAAAGGAGATATTCCGGCAGGCAAACTACATTGTGACGCCGACGGAGAAAAACACACAGGCGGCCATTGAAATATGCAGGGCGCTCGGTGAAACGCTGGGGTTTAAAACGGTAACTCAGCTGACTCCCGAGGAGCACGACGAGATGATAGGTTTTCTCTCTCAGCTGACGCACTGCATTGCCGTTTCGCTTATGACCTGCCGCGATACGGACGGGTTTGAAAAATACACGGGCGACTCATTCAGGGACCTGACAAGAATAGCAAACATAAATGATGTTATGTGGAGCGAGCTGTTTCTGCTCAACAAGAAGGAACTTCTCAGACAGATGGAGCTGTTTGAGGATGCCTTCGGAAAACTCCGCAAAGCAATTGAAGATGAAAACACTGACGAAATGCGCTCGCTTATGAAAATGTCAACCGAGCACAGAAAACGATTTGATAAAGAAGGTAAATAATTATGAATATGGAATTCAAACGCGAAATGCCCACGGCAAGAGTTATCAAGGAGATGTACCCCCTCACTGAGGAAATGCAGGCAAAAAAGAGGGAGAACGACGCCGAAATTTCGGCAATATTCAAAGGCGAGAGCGACAAGTTCCTGCTTGTTATCGGCCCCTGCTCGGCAGACAGAGGCGACGCCGTGCTCGACTATATCTCACGCCTTCGCATTGTTGCGGACAAGGTCAGCGACAAAATAGTCATCTGCCCGAGAATCTACACCAACAAGCCGCGCACAACGGGCGACGGCTATAAGGGAATGCTGCACCAGCCCGATCCGAACAACGCGCCCGATATGCTCAAAGGGCTTATTACAATACGCAAGCTTCATATAAGCGCACTCGAACAGACCGGCTTTTCCTGCGCGGATGAAATGCTCTACCCCGAAAACCACCAGTATCTGTCGGACTGCCTCTCATACGTTGCGGTAGGCGCAAGGTCGGTTGAAAACCAGAACCACCGCCTCACGGCGAGCGGTCTTGACATACCCGTAGGTATGAAGAATCCCACCGGCGGCGACCTTTCGGTTATGATGAACGCAATTACGGCTGCACAGCACAGGCACACCTTTGTTTATGCGAACTGGGAGGTTCAGAGCAAGGGCAACCCGCTGGCGCACGCAATTATGCGCGGTTATTCGGGCAAGGACGGCTCCTCCGTGCCGAACTACCACTATGAGGATCTGGAATCCCTCTATGAGCTCTACGCAAAGAGCGGGCTTGAGAATCCTGCGGTTATTGTTGACACAAACCACGCAAACTCGGGCAAAAAGTGGTTTGAACAGCCGAGAATTGCAAAGGGTGTTGTTCATTCCATGCAGCACAATGCCGACATACGCAAGTTAGTCAAGGGGCTTATGATTGAATCCTACATTGAAGACGGCAACCAGAAGCCCGACGGCACAACCTACGGACTTTCAATCACCGACCCGTGCATCGGCTGGGAAAAGACGGAAAAAATGATTATGGAAATTGCCGACCTTCTGTGATATAATCTTTTTATAAGAATAAAAGGAGGGATCGTTATGAAAAGAAGAATAACGGTTAAACTGCTCTGCGCTTTGCTTGCGCTTGTTTTTGTGCTGCCGGGCGGTTACTCCGCATTTGCTTATGACAGCCAGGGCACATCCGCCTTTGAAGCTGAAACCGCTCCTCAGGCAGCGGGCACCGGCAGATACTCCTTTTATGTTACCTACCACCAGACGGAGGCAAGAACAGTTTTAAGCATGATAAACTCCCTTCGCACAAGCGGGAGCGCCTGGTATTGGAACAGCGACAACAGGACGAAAACCCAGTGCGGTGTTCTGGGTGCGCTCGCCTACGACTATGAGCTTGAAAAGGCGGCCATGCAGAGGGCGGCTGAGATTATTGCGGTGTTTGACCACTCAAGACCGAACGGTGATGAAAAACCGTTCGTGCTCTATTCCTTCACATCGGCGGGCGAGAATATCGCCTACGGCTACACTACCGCACAGAGCGTGCAGGACGGCTGGGCGGAAGAAGGCGAAGATTACGACGGTCAGGGGCACAGAAGAATAATGCTCGACGACAGTTTTACGGCTGTCGGCGTTGCCTGTGCGGAATATAACGGCAGAAAATACTGGGTGCAGGAATTCAGATCTCCCCGATCAAACGCGGCGGCAACTGCGGCAAACGACTTATCAACATTGGTTTCTGTCGACATCCTCGATAAATATATTGCCGAAAAATCAGCTCTCACGGCGGCAAAGACGGTTTATAATCTTGCGGCCGGTGACAGCGCGGCACTGCCGAGTGTCACGCAGACAATAAAGATGGCGGTCTCGCCAAACAACACAATTCAGACGGTCAGAACCTGCACTTTCACAAGCTCGGATGCATCGGTTGCAAAGGTGCAGGGCGGCAGAATAGTTGCCGTCGGCGAAGGCAGGGCGACGCTCACTGGCAAAGGCACGGGCAGCGAGAGCGTCAGAATAACCGTAAACGTTACGCAGTCGGGCAATCCTCCCGTTGTCACTCCGGAGGATGCAGGCGTTGAAATAAAGAATTACACAGCCAGACGCACAGAGAAAAAGGGAACGCTCCTTTATCTTACTGCGGAGGTGAAAAACGCACCGGCCAACTCACATATCGAGTGGGATGTGAATTATGCGGACGGCTCACGTAAAAAGATTGAGACAGCCCCCGGCGGAAAAGCGGAGATTCAGGTGAGCTCCGATTTGACGGTCACGGCGGTGCTGGCGGATTCATCGAGCGTTATTGCCGTGTCGAAGACCGAAACGGTTGAAACCGAAAAGGGATTTTTCGCAGTTCTTACATATATTATCAGATTGATATTCGGTATAACGCCGAAGGTTACCCAGTAAAAAAGCAAAAAAATACCCGAAGCAGTTAATTGCTTCGGGATGTTTTTTTGTTCAGGCAACTCCGCCGTAGGTGTAGCCGGCCTCCGACACCGCCTTTTTGACGGCCTCTTCATCGAATGCGCCGTTCAGGGTGATTACTCCGGTGTTTGCCTCGTGGTCCGTTACCGCCTGACTGACAAAGTCGAGGGCTTCGAGCGCCTGCTTCATATGCGCCTCACAGTGAGCGCACATCATTCCGTCGATTTTGATGGTGATTTCTGACATTTCTTTTTCTCCGTTGTTTATTTCAGGTTTATTTTTCTGTTTGATTTTTTTATCTTTGCGAGGGTCGTTAATTTTGAAAAGGTTGAGGCGAAGGGCGTTTGTTACAACGCAGAAGCTGGAGAGACTCATAGCCGCCGCGCCGAGCATCGGGTTTAAGGTCCAGCCCGTAACAGGTGTGAAAACGCCTGCCGCAAGCGGAATACACAGGAGATTGTAGAAAAACGCCCAGAACAGGTTTTCGTGAATATTTTTAAGCGTTTTACGGCTCAGGCGGACTGCCTGAGGGACGGACAGAAGCGTGCTTTTCATCAGCACGACATCGGCCGCATCAATGGCGATGTCGGTGCCCGCGCCGATTGCCATACCCGTGTCTGCCCTTGTGAGAGCCGGGGCGTCGTTAATGCCGTCGCCCACCATAATAACACTGCCCTGCTCTTTAAGCGAGCGGACAACATTCTCTTTGCCGCCGGGCAGAACTCCCGCTGTTACCGAGTCAACACCCGCCGCTTTGCCGACGGCGTTTGCGGTGTGCTCATTGTCTCCCGTGAGCATTATGACTTTAAGCCCCATATTCTTAAGCTCGTCAACCGCCTGACGGCTGTCGGGCTTTATTGAATCGGAGACGCATATCATACCCGTAACACCGTTTTCATCTGCAAAGAAAATGGGAGTTTTACCGTTTTCGGAATACTCCGCTTCCTTTGCCGCAAGGGTGTCGGGAACATCAGAAAGGGTGCGGATGTATCTGCCGCTGCCTGCCGTTATTTTTTTGCCGTTGACAAAAGCCGAGACTCCGCTGCCCGTTTCGGAAGCAAAACCCGAGACGTCAAGGGGCGTTATTGCTTTGCCTTCGCAATATTCGCAAACCGCCTTTGCAAGAGGATGTTCGCTCAGCTTTTCGAGTGAATAAGCATTGGCAAGAAAATCGTTTTCATCAACGCCCGGCACCGTGAAAACATCGGTGACGACGGGATGACCCGTTGTGACGGTGCCCGTTTTGTCAAGCACAACGCACTGAGCCCTGCCCGCCTGCTCGAGCGCCTGAGCGGATTTGAAAAGGATGCCGTTTTTTGCTCCGACTCCGCTGCCGACCATTATTGCAACGGGGGTTGCAAGGCCGAGCGCACAGGGGCAGCTGATAACGAGAACGGAAATTGCCCTTGCGAGCGAAAACGCCGTGCCCCTGCCGAGAATAAGCCAGACGGCGGCAGTGATAAGAGCAACAGCCATAACAAACGGCACAAAAACGCCTGCGACTCTGTCGGCTGTTCTCGCTATGGGCGCCTTTGTGGCGGCGGCATCGCTGACCATACGGATAATCTCCGCGAGCAGAGTGTCATCGCCGACCTTTGACGCCCTGCAGCGCAGGAAGCCCGACCGGTTGACTGTCGCGGCGCAGACCTCGCTGCCCGCCTCTTTGTCAACGGGGATGCTCTCGCCGCTTAAAGCGGATTCGTCAACACTGCTCTGCCCTTCAATGACCGTGCCGTCAACGGGAATGCTCTCGCCCGGGCGCACTACAAAGATGTCGCCCGGTTTCACATCGGCGGCGGGAACAGTTGTTTCAACGCCGTCTTTTTCGATGTTTGCCGTTTTGGGAGCGAGCTGCATAAGCGATTTTATTGCGTTTGTGGTTTTGCCTTTTGAATACGCCTCAAGCGTCTTGCCGACGGTTATGAGGGTGAGAATCATTGCGGAGGACTCAAACCAGAAGTTCTCAGCGTGCTCTGCCGCTGCAACAGCATCACCGCGAACGTAAGCGGAGCTCACCGAAAAAAGCGACCATAAACTGAAAAGAAAAGCGGCGGACGAGCCGAGAGCCACGAGGGTATCCATATTGGGAGCGCCCTTTAAAAGCGAGCGGAAGCCGCTGACAAAAAAGCGGTTGTTTATTGCAATTACGATTGAGGAGAGAATAAGCTGGCAAAGTCCCGATGAGAGGGGATTGTCAATGGCGTGCGGCAGGGGGAAGCCCCACATGCCGTGACCCATTGAGATATACATAAGTATAAGAAGAAAGACGGCTGATGAAACAAGGCGTTTTATAAGTTCAGGCGTTTCGCGGTCTTCGAGAATACCGCCGGGGGAATCGCTTTTGTTCTGCAACCCCTGAACGGAGGCGCCGTAGCCCGCACCTCTGACCGCCTCAATTATTTTTTCCGCCCTTGCGTCTCCCTCAACATTCATTGAGTTTGTAAGGAGGTTGACGGAAACGCCGGTTACGCCTTCAACGCCCCGGACCGCTTTTTCAACGTGAGCGACGCAGGCGGCGCAGGTCATGCCCGTAACATTGTATTTTTCCGTAACACCACTCCTTTCCTGTTATTTACCTACCCGAAAGATATGTAAATATAATAACTCAATTATGTTTAAAAATCAAGTGCTGAATCTGAAAATCAGGCGTTTTTTGCGGTTTCCTCCGCCTTGCGTTTTTCAAGCTCGGATAAGAACAGATCTTCATCGAAAGGCAGGGTAACGGTTTTGCCCAGCCAGCCCGACAGGTGGATGGCGTTTGAAAATGTGAGACCGTTGAGCCCCTGCTCGCCGGGGGCGGTGAAATCTTTTGTTCTGCCGAGAAGGTAGTCGGTGTAATTCTTTATTATGCCCATGTGCTGAGGCGGATGTTTTTTGAAGTGAAGATAATACGCCTTGCCGCCGTAGGTTATCTTTTTGGTTTTCGGCTTACCCATAAACACGGTGTTTGTTTTGCTGAATTCGGGCTCGGGAACGGCGTTTTTTGTGAAGACGAGCCTGCCCTTTTCAATGACTATCTTGCCGCAGTCGCCCGTAATTTCAAGGCGGTTTGTGCCGGGGGCGTCGTGGGTGGAGGTGATGAAGACTCCGCTTGCACCGTTTTTAAAGGTGCACATGGCGGTAACGTCGTTTTCAACGCTTATATCCCTGCCCCTTGTTGCAAGCTGAGAGGTCACCGTTTCGGGCATACCCGCAAGCCAGGTGAAGAGGTCGAGCTGGTGGGGGCACTGGTTGAGAAGAACTCCGCCGCCCTCGCCGTTCCAGGTGCCGCGCCAGCCGCCCTGGTCGTAATACGCCTTGGGACGATACCAGTCGGTGATAATCCAGACAATGCGCTTCATTTCGCCGAGCTCACCGCTGTCTATAATCTGCTTTGCCTTGATGTAGAGGGGGTTTGTGCGCTGATTGAACATCATACCGAAAAGCAGTTCGGGGTGCTGTTTTGCCTTTTCATTGAGCTCGCGCACCTGTTTTGTGTAAACGCCGGCGGGCTTGTCGCACAGAACGTTGAGCCCTGCGTCGAGGGCGTCCATCGCTATTGAGGGGTGAAAATAGTGCGGTGTTTCAACCATTACGGCGTCGATGAGACCGGATGAAAACATCTCTTTGTAATCTTCAAAAACTTTTATGCCGGGCAGATTTTTCTGCGCATATTCGCGGCGCTTTCTGTCAATGTCGCAAACAGCGGTAAGCTTTGCGCCTTTGAGGATTGAGCCGCCCTTTGTGAAGAATTTTGAATAGAGCGTGCCCTGCTTGCCGAGACCGACGATGCCGAAACGAACAGTATCCATTTTAAGCCCTCCGTTAAGATTTTTATTCCTTTTCAATGCCTGCGACCGTCAGTGTTCTGCCGCTGACGCTGAATTTTATTTCATAACCGGCAAAACGCATGCCGTAGATTTTTGCGCCGTCATTCTTATATGCGGGGCGCGGATCCTGGGCGAGCACGCTGCTGAGTGCGGAAAGTTTTTCGCACGGGAATTTTGCCGCCTCGTTTTCGGGAATTTCGACGGTTAACGTGTATTCTTCCGCATCCGGGGCGAAACCGCTTTTTGCGTCGGGGTGTGAGTCGGTGTAGGGAATATACGGCTTTATGTCGTAAACGGGGGTGCCGTCCATAAGGTCGGCACCTGCGATTTTGAGCACAATGCCGTCTTTTTCGGTTTTTTCGACACCGAGAAGCTCAACACAGGAGAGCCCGAGCGGATTGGGGCGAAACGGCGAGCGGGTTGCAAAAACGCCCATTCTCTCGTTGCCGCCGAGGCGCGGAGGACGCACCGTGGGGCTGAAGCCGCCGCGGACGTTTTCCGAGAACTGCCAGATAAGCCAGAGGTGCGAAAAGCCCTCTATGCCTCTGAGCGCTTCGGGCGAGCGGAACTCTTTTTCAAAAACGACGGTTGAAACGAGAGAGTCAACAATTCCGCTCTGGCGGGGAATGCCGAATTTGTCGGGAAAATCGCTTTTTATTCTTGCTATCGGTTTAATTGTGAATTTTTCCATAATTATTTAAAAAATCTTAACAATATGTTTTTATTTTAATATTATCCGATGTGTTATTATTAATTCAGAAAAAAGCGGGAGGTTATGCAATGAAAAAAGCGCTTTCGTTACTTATGGCTTTTCTTATGCTGTTTTCGTCCTTATGCGTCGGTGCAAACGCCGGAGATGCCGTGCCGGAGCAGGCATATGGAAAGGTTGAGACGGAAGACGGCAGAATTGTTCTGACCGATGATGAACTCAAAGAAAAATTCGGGATAGAGAAGATACTTCTGCCTGAGGGGTTTGAACCCGTTGGCTATGTTTACTATGACGGCTGTTATACTGGAATATCGCCTGAATATATAATTGCTGTTCTTAATGACGGAACAACTATTGAGGTTAAAACAGGTGATGATACTTGTGAAGGTGAACTGAAAATCGGGGCGTATTGTCATCATATGGATAAAAGGCTTAACCTACACATTTTTATAACGAAAAATTCAAAATGCGACAGTTTTGTTTTTTTGCTTGGTTGTAAATGGGAATCACCGCCTTTTTCCAAGGATTTCGACTGGTATAAACAAAAAATTTCAGAATATTATGATGGCTTTATACATGATGAAAATCCAAAAGAACCATTTGTTCTTGATGACTATATCTGTTTTACAGGTAATCCGACAATTGATTCTGCATTAAATATAATCTGGAGGTCTTTTCGATATTATCCCTTACATATGTTTTTGAGAGATATTGTTATGGAAACTGCACGGTTTGTGTTTTTTATGTCATATCTGTTTTTCGATTATTATTCCAAAGAACTGTTTTCCAATACATAATCCGTTTTCTTAACTCCGCTTTTGTCGGCGGAGTTTATTTTTTCGCCGAAATCAAAGCCGGGAGCCCTGCCATCCGTGAAAATGTCGGCGAGCGGGCAGAGAACGAAGGCGCGTTCGCCCATACGGGGATGCGGGAGCGTGAGCTCATCGCTCTGCATTGTTACGCCCTCATAAAGAAGCAGGTCAAGGTCGATTATTCTCGGCCCGTTTTTAAAAAGCCTCACTCTGCCGAGAGCCGCTTCGATTCCGAGGCAGGCGCCGAGCAGGGCGCGGGGCGAAAGCTGTGTTTCAACAAGGCAGACGGCGTTTAAAAAATCGGGCTGATCGGCATAGCCGACCGGCTCGGTTTCGTAAACGGATGAAATATCCGCAACCCTTGTGCCGGGCAGAAGGGAAAGGGCGTCAACGGCGTTTTGCAGGTTCTGCTCCCGTTCGCCCGTGTTTGTGCCGAGACCTATTACCGCTCTCATAACTCAGTCCCTCTCAACCGTAATCTGAACCGCCACATAATCAAAATCTGCGTTAATGGGCGCTTCGGGCTTTTTAAGCTTTATTTTAACTTTCTTTATTTTGTCAAATTCGTCGAGGATGGCGTCTGCCGTTCTTCTTGCGGCGCGTTCAATCAGATCATCCTTCTGCGCGGGGAAAACTCTTTTTACTGTTTTGATGATTTTCGCGTAGCTGACCGTGTCGTCGAGATTGTCGGTCAGGCAGGCGTCACTTAAATCAAGGGAGCATTTTATGTCGAGATAAAAATTCTGACCGTTGATTTTTTCTTCCTCGTTGACGCCGTGATAAGCGAAAATATGCAGGTTTTCAATAATGATTTTATCCATAACAATTTACCTGTTGCGATAGATTTTGTCGGCAACGGCGCACACGCCCTTTGCCGCCTGAACGTTGTGAACTCTTATTATATCTGCTCCGCCCGAGATTGCCGCTGTGTTTGCGGCGCAGGTGGAGTAATCTCTCTCTTTCGGGGAATTGCCGTCAAAGGCGGTTACCCGTTTTCTTGACACGCCGCAAAGAAGCGGGCAGGGGCGCATTTTAAGCCACTGCATATTGCGAAGAACTTCGATGTCATCCTCTCTGCTTTTTGAAAAACCGATGCCGGGGTCGAGAATGAGGTTTTCAAGCGGGAAGTTCAACGCAGCCGCTTTTTCGATGCAGTCGAGAAAAAATCTGCGTATGTCCGCCGTGACACCGTCGGGATAGCTGACCTCAGCTGCCGCATTTTCGGGGTTGTGCGTGACGACGAGGGCGGCTCCGTTCTGCTTGCACAGAGCGGCTGTGTCTTTGTTGAATGTGCCGCTGACATCGTTTATGATTTTTGTTCCTTTTTCAAGGCAGAAGGCGGCGACACCTGTGTAAAAGGTGTCAACTGATATGAGTATATCCGCGTTTTTGCCGAGCTCTTCAAAGACGGGAGCAAGGCGCGAAAGTTCTTCGCTCTCACTGACGGCGACGGAGCCGGGACGGGTTGAATTTGCGCCGAAATCTATTATATCCGCGCCCTCTTCAACCATTTCACGGGCGCGGAGGACCGCTTTTTTTGCATCATAATAATCGCCGCCGTCCGAAAAGGAATCGGGCGTTACATTGACTATGCCCATAATGAGCGTGCGGTTTCCGGCAGGCAGAACGGGCATCAGTCGTTGCCTCCCCTGAGAAGAGACATTGCTTCGGACCTTGTGCGCGCGTCGGAGCGCATAAGCCCGCGCAGCGCCGAGGTGCGTGTCTGCGCGCCGGACGCCTTTGCGCCGCGCATTGTCATACAGAGATGTTCCGCCTCGATGACAACAGCCACGCCGAGAGGCGACATCTCATCGTTGAGAAAGTCGGCTATCTGGGCGGTCAGACGCTCCTGAAGCTGAGGGCGGCGTGCGAAGGTGTCAACTATTCTCGCAAGCTTTGAAAGCCCGATGACCTTGCCGTCGGAGGGGATGTAGGCGATATGCGCCTTGCCCATAAAGGGAAGAAGGTGGTGCTCGCACATTGAGTAAAGCGGAATGTCGCGCACGACTACCATCTCATCATTGCCGTTTTCATCAAAGAATTTGAGGTGCCTTTTCGGGTCGTCGGTGAGCCCCGAAAAAATCTCCTCATACATTCTCGCAACTCTGGCGGGGGTTTCAACAAGACCCTCGCGGTCGGGGTCTTCGCCGACTGCCGCAAGTATTTCTCTGACGGCTGCTTCTATTCTTTCTCTGTCCATAGCGTTCTCCTTATTCAAAGTTGAGGAAAAATGTCATTATATAGGTTGTGTCGCTTTCGGAATATGTAAGGGAGGTGTGGGAAAAATTCCTGACACTCCCGTATTTTTTTGCTTTGTAAAGAACGTCGTAAATGTTCTGACCTTCTGTGAGCGTTCTGCGGCCGGCGTTGTAGGCGGAGGCGGAGGCAAAACGCAGTTCAATGGCATCGGCGCCGCCTTCAATCTGCTTTGCAACCGCTTTTGCGAGATTGTCGTTGTCGCCCTCGCTGTATGAGTTAAAATAAAGCCCGGATACGGCATAATAGCTCTGGCTGACGCTTGTGCAGTCGTAATCAAAATGCCAGCTGCCGTGGTCGTAGTTTATCTGCTCGTCGGTCAGGTTGAAATAGCCGTAGGTGCGCCAGCTGCTTTTGACGGGGTCGTCCCAGGTGACGTCGAGCTGGCAGTAGGTGCCGTTTATTCTCACGATGTTCCACATGTGCGCTTCCGACGTGCCGTCGGTGTCGGTCGCTCTGCCTGCCACAACGTATGACTCGATGCCGAGACGGTCGAAGATGTATTTGACCGCCTTTGAGTAGCCCTCGCAGGACGCTTCGCCGTTGACGAGCGCTCCGTAAACGGTGGAGAAATCGTCGGGCTCGTTTGAAAACTTGTATTCAAGCATATCGACTAAGGCGTTGTGAATTTCAAGCTCCGTCTGCCACTCGTTGCGAGGGTCGGTCAGGGATGAAACAAGCTTGTCGCACACGGCGTCTATCTTTGCCTTTGCCGCCTTGTATCCGCTTTGCGACATACGGTATTCGAGCGACATATAGGCGAGGGAGCCGACTGAAATCTGCGTGCATTTTGTGCTGACAAAAAACAGGTCCGGGTTGTCATAGAGAAGCGCCTCGAAAACGTTGTTGAGTTCATCCTGCCGCAGCGACGGAATACGCACGCGTTCGGGCATATTGTAGATTTTTTCGATGAGGTTGTCGTATGCCTTTTTTTCGGTTTCATTAAGGCGGAAATAATAATATTTGAACGGGCTGCCCGCACCGTCTGTCTGAGGCGGTATTGAATAAGCAACAGAGGAATCTCCGCTCCCCGAAGCGGGGGCTGAGTATTCAACGGTGCGCTGCGCTCTCGAGACATTGTCTTCTATTGTGATTAAGTCGGAATCGCCGATTGCCTTTAATATAACGGCAAACAGAATAACGGCGATAACCGCTGCGGTAATTTTGAATTTCATAGTTTAATTCTCAATGTATTCCGCCGCCGTTGTGACGGTTGCGTATCGGATATCTTCACTGTCAATCATCGCCTTGATGCTGTCGGCTGCGGCGGAGAAATCAACAATGGAAATGTCGGTTGTGAGGTGGTTTGCGAGGGAGGAGTAGCTGTTTATGAGGTTGCCGGAGTTTTCGGGAATGAGCGCCTGGGTGAGAATCATTTTGATTATGTCGGACTGGGTTATCATGGCGCGTGAAAAATCGATTGAGGGCAGGCAGCGTATATATTTGAGAAGCATGTCGCCGCCCATGGTGTGTCTGCCCTTCGGCAGAATGAAAACGAAATCACTGCCCTTGTATTCAACGCCGGGGTCAACGGTCAGCTTGTATGGACCGTATCTGTCGGCGATGACCTTGAAGGCGGTGTCGTTGAAGCAGACATATTTGTCGGGGGTTACGCCCGAATACCGGGCAACCGCCGCTTTCAGGGCGTCAATGCCCCTGTCGTGATAAACCTGGGCGAGAGCTGTCGAAGGGTCGGAGTAATCCGCCTTTTCGGAGGGTGAAAAGCTGAAAACGGTAAAGGTGTTTTCGGGCATTTTAACCTTGACAAGCGAGATGAAATCCATGCGGCTGCGGTCGTCGGGGCCGCAGAAAACGAGAATGTCGGTGTTGATGTTTTTTATATTGAGCGGCGCGGGGGCGGTTGTTGTTTCCTCCTGCTTTTCGCGGGAGCCCTCGAAAACCTCCGACAAATCAAAGTGATAGTTTTTCAGGAAGATAAGCACCGAGAGCGCTCCGCCGAAAACAAGAACGGCAACAAGTATGAGAGTGAACCTGCGCAAGCTTTTTGATTCACTCTGTTTTCTGGTGCGGAATTTTATCCGCTGTTCGGGTCTGTTTTCTTTCATATTTCTGCTCCGTTACTGTGGGGGAAGTTCCGAGATGTTAATTAAAGTCTCCGTCACAAAATAGCCGGCGGTGATGAGAAGGACGGTTATTATGACAGTGAGGATTATGCCGAGAATCTTCCTGCGCTTCATACGCATTTCGTATTCTCTGCCCGAGCCGAAGGAGGTTGAAAACTCCGTTATGCTTTCCCGCTCGGAGGGGCGTATTGCCCTTTTGATTGTTTTACGCTTCATAGCAGTGCCTCGCTTATGAGAAGATGGAGTTGCCCGAGAATGCCGCAAAGCCGAGCGACAGTAAACTGATATAAAGGAACAGGACGGGAGTGCCCTTGAAAACCTGGGGAATCTCTTTGTTCTCGGACATTCTGTGAACGCCGGAGGCAAGAAGGGCGGCGGCGACAACGAAGGCGACGCCTGCGCCGAGACCGGAGCCGAGACTTGCCGCAAAGGAATAGGCGCTCCTGCGGTTGATGAACGGAATTGCGAGAACGAGGGTGTTGAGAGCCGCAATGCCGAGGTTTGTGAGGAAGTGGTCGGAGACACGGAAGATTGTTTTGAGAATGACTGCCGCCGTGATGTAAACCGCCGCGAGAACACCCGCATAAACAAGGGCGTGAACGGAGTCAGGCAGTGCTATGACGGAGGGCAGGCGGTCAATCGGCAGGCATATTGCGCCCGATATTACCGAGAAGCCCGAAATCATTGCCGTAAACATACCGAAGGTGCGCGGCTTTAAAGAGATACGCACCGCCTCGCTTGAACCGTAGGCAAACGAGAGAACGAGGTTCTGGAAAAATGCTGTGTAGAGGGCGGTTATCATAAGGTCGCTGAATATGTTCATATCAATCATCGCCCTCCTCTTCACTTTCATTTTCGACGGAGGAGCTTTCATCTTCTTCGCTTTCGTCGTCTTCGTATTCTTCAAAGCCGGCTGCGAAGAAATCCTCCTGCGGGGGCGTCTGCGTTTCCGGCTCGGGAGCGACGGCTTCAAACGCCTCGAAATCTATGGTTGAGTCCATATTTGTGAACAGCTCCTCAACGCGTCTGTCGGTTTCGCTGCTGAACTGCTCGTGCTCTTTGCTGAGGTTTTCCATATCCGTGACGATGTCGCGCGCGGTAATCACGCCGGGCGACCAGAACTCCGTGAATATTTCAAACTCCTCGGGCTCGTTGCCGAAGAGGAATTCCATTTCGGTTATGCTTTCATCACCGCCGCCGTGCTGTGCGGCGGGGGCTTGCTCACCGTCTTCATATCTGCGAAGACCGACCTTGGTGTTTTTGATTTTAACGGCGGTTTTCTCGTTGAACTCGGGGCGGTATTTGTTGATATACCACTTGAGAACCATGGCGAGGTAGCCGAGAATGACGAAGGCGCCGAAGGGCATAAGCAGACCGCTCAGGCGGATGTCAAGCCCGAGGTCGAGCCCCGCAAATGTGCCGTTGCCGAAAATCTCGCGGATTATGCCGAGAATGAGCATAACCGCGCCGAAACCGACGCTCACGGCGAAGGCGTCTTCAACGGATTTGCCGACCGGGTTTTTAACTGCAAACTGCTCGCAGTGAACGGAGGTTACGGAGTTTACCGCAAGAAGGGGCAGATAAAGCTGCATACGGGCGTTTAAGGAAATTCCCGTTTTTTCGGCGAAATATGCAAACGGGAAGATGCAGCCCGCGCCGATAATCAGGTAAAGGGCAACGCGCAGCCACCTCGGCAGGCGCTTGAAAAGCAGGCTGGCAAGGAAGCAGCACACGACCGTGTCAACAGTAAACACTATGAAGAAAATGAGTGCGGTGATAACGTCCGTCGAAGCGGCGGCGGCAATACAGATGCCCGCCAGCTGAATGAAAACGGGGTTGAAAATGACGGCGCCCCGCAGAAGGATGTTGTCTTTAACGTTTGTCTGCTGAGCCATCACTGCACCTCCTTCTGACGGCCTTTGCCGTTTTCGGAGATTTTATCGAGCAGATTCTGCACTGCAGGCCAGGAGCAGTTGGCAATAATAACCGCGAAGCAGACACTCTCTTCATAAATACCGAAGTATCTTGTAATCATACATAAAGCACCGGAATAAACGCCGTATAAAAGGGCGTAAACGGGGTTTCTCGGTGAGGTTGCGGGGTCGGTTATGAAGAACACCGCCGCAAAGAGCAGGGAGCCGGAGCAGACCTCAAGAATAAGCGAGGCGAGAGCTCCCGTGTTGACTCTCGGAAACAGGAGAGCAAGAACGGCGCAGGCGAGAACAAAGCCGAACGTGCCGATAAACGCCTTCGGTCTGCGGATCAGAAGAAAGACGGCGCAGCCCAGCAGAACAACGGCACAGGCGGTGCCCATGGGGCCGGAGACGCTGCCCGTGAGAATGTCGGAGACGCTTATGGGGTCGAGGTGCATTGAGGAACTTTTTTGCAGCATGCCGGCAAGGGATGTGCCGCTGACGAACTGCCCCGTGGCGGAGGTGCCGGAAACAGGGAAGGAGAAAACTTCACCGGGGAAGCATACCGTAACAAAGGCAAAGCCCGCGGCGGCGGGAACGACGGGAACCTTCATTGAACCGCCGAAGGGAATCTTGACGGCAAAAATTGCAAATGCGCTCGCAAGGGCGGGCACATAGTAAGGCACCGTCGGGGGCATCATAAGCGCGATTGCCGTGCCCGTGAATACGGCGCAGAGGTCGCGCAGAAGAATCTTGTTATAAAACAGAAGACCGCCCGTAAGGTCGCAGAAGACGGATGTTCCGACGCTGACAAGCAACACGAATACAGCCCTGCGCCCGCAGTAATAGACGGCGGGAACGCACAGAGCGAGGAGCATGAGGAGATAGTCTCCGAAATATGACTGACTTTTGGTAATCAGACTTTTTTTCTTTTTTTGTTCTGCCAAAAAGGGACCTCCGGAATCAATTAATCAATTATGAATACTGCGGCTTATCCCGCAAAGGGGTGGGCGTCTGCCGCCCCGAGAATTTCGGAAATTGCAGACGAGGGATTCTCCGCCTTGAAAACAGCCGAGCCGGCAACAAAGATGTTTGCGCCCGCAAGGGATGACCTTGCCGCATTGAGCGGGTTGATTCCGCCGTCAACTTCAATGTCAACATCGAGACCGCGCTTTTCAATCTCACGGCGCAGGGCGGTGATTTTGGGCTCCGTGCCCTCCATATATTTCTGACCGCCGAAGCCGGGCTCAACGGTCATTACCAGCACCATTGAAAGCTTGTCGAGGTAGGGGAAGACGGCGTCCGCCGGGGTGGCGGGCTTTATTGACAGGCAGGGTTTGCAACCGCACGCCGCGATTTTTGCTATTGTTTCATCAACGGGTGAGGAGCTTTCTACGTGGAAGGTTATTATATCTGCGCCCGCCTTTGCAAAATCTTCAATGTAGTCAAGCGGGTTTTCGATCATCAGGTGAACGTCAAAAACGGCGGATGAGAGAGGGCGGATGCTTGAAATTACACAGGCGCCGAATGAGATGTTCGGCACAAAGCAGCCGTCCATGACATCGAGGTGAAGGTATTCGGCTCCGCCTTCAAGAACCTTTGACGCCTCCTCGCCGAGACGCGAAAAATCGCACGCAAGAACTGACGGTGAAACAATATTTTTATGCATAACGCTTTGCTCCTTCCACGCACGGAAATATATAACAAGTATAACACACAGCCGCCTTTAAGGTCAATATAAAGGTTATAGATATATATTATAAATATATAAGTTGAAAATTATATTTTTTTAGTATATAATTTCCGTGACAGAAGAATTGTATTCCGAACGGAGGAAAAACTGTGGATAAAGACGACAATGAATTACTTACACCCGACGGCAGAGAGCCCGTAACAGAAGCCGGGACGGAGCAGGTTGATGAACCCGCCGCGCAGGCCGGAGAAGAGTTTGCGCCTTACGGAGTGTCATACAAAGAAGCGGAAACGGAAAAACCGCCGAAAAAACAGATGGGCGAGGGGATGAAAATTCTGCTTGCCGCAGTCGCGAGTCTGCTTGTTATTGCGATAATAACGGGCACGGCTCTGCATTTCTCCGACCGGTTTTCGGGCGGAGGAAAAAAGTCGGGGCTCTGGGGTGAAAAGACGGAGATATTCGAGCCCGTAAAATACACCTACGTTCTCGTGCACGGTCTGGGCGGCTGGGGCGAGAACTCCGAAATGGGCAAAACGGCAAACTACTGGGGAGCGACAACCGGCTCGCTCGCACAGTTCCTCAGAGAAAAGGGCTACGAGGTTATTGTGCCGACGGTCGGCCCGTATTCATCAACATGGGACAGAGCCTGTGAACTCTATGCCCAGCTGACGGGCACAAGGGTTGATTACGGCGAGGCGCACTCAAAGGCGCACAACCACGAACGTTTCGGAATTGAATACACCGAGCCGATGTTCCCCGAATGGAGCAAACGCTCAAAGATTAACCTTATCGGGCACTCCTTCGGCGGCGAGACGGTGAGAGTGTTCGCCTCCCTTATGGCAAACGGCGACGAAGCCGAAATGAAGGCAACCGGCAAAGAAACATCCGCACTTTTCACCGGCGGCAAGGCGGATTGGATATTCAGCGTGACAACTCTTGCCTCCCCGCATAACGGCTCGCAGCTAACGGAGCTTGCGGGAGGAGTGGGCAAGCTCTTCGGTGTTGACAATGCTGTTGACCTTATGGTGAAGGTCGTTTTCTCGCTGCTTTCTGCATCGGGACTCGGCGAGGATGATCTGAACCTCATGCTCGGTCAGTTCGGAATCGGCAAAGACACATACAAAAATGCGGCGCAGGCGATTGAAGCCGTTACAAAGGCGGACAACGACCACGCTTTTTATGACCTGTCGCCCGACGGAGCGGCAAAGCTCAACGGCAGAATAAAAACGGTTGACGGAATATACTATTTCTCATACGCGTATTCAACGGTTGCAAAGACGGCATCGGGCAAATACACGGCAAAGCCCGGCACATTCTCCTCAATGATAATAAGCGCAAACCTGCTCGGAAACTACAAATGCACAACAAAGGGCGGAATTGCGGTTGATGAGAGCTGGTTTGACAACGACGGGCTTGTAAGCGTTGTGAGCGCACTATACCCTGCGGGCGAAAACCACTGCGACCTGAGCGAAAACGTTGACGAAATTGAAAAAGGCGTGTGGAATGCAGCACCCGTTCAGAGCGGCGACCACGGCACCCCCGTGGGGCTGGGAGCGTCGGGCGCGAAGACGAGAGAATTCTACATAAAGCATTTCTCGATGATTGACTCTCTGAAGCATTGACAAAAAAATTCAAAAAATTTCAAAAAAACGCTTGACAAAGTGAAATTGAGTCGCTATAATAAGCGAGCATTCAGAAAACGTGTTGAGCGTTTTCGAGTTGGTGTTGATGGCGCTGAGGGTCCACCCGTTCCCATCCCGAACACGGTAGTTAAGCTCAGCTGTGCCGAAGATACTTGGCTGGAAGCGGCCCGGGAAAATAGGACGATGCCAACACAAAGCAAAGCAACCGCCCAAGAGGGCGGTTGTTTTTTTGCTATTAAGGTGAATTATACTTTATACTCATGACTAAATCCACACTTGCCACAGTAATATGAAGCCATCTTTTTTCCGAGGGCACCTCCTACAAGCCCAACTGGACCAAGCAGAGCAGCTCCTACTGCAGCTTTGCCGACACTAAAACCTTTTTTTGCCGTATCAACCTTTTTCCATTGCGTTATCTCTCCGCACATAGGGCATGAGATTGGCGGTATTGCTGACATTCTGAAAAGCCTCCTTTTAAGTTTCGAAACATTTCCACAAAACCAGTGGATAAACAAATTCTACAAAAAAAAAAAAAAAAAAAACAACTGTTTTTGACAAACAAATCCGAAAAAGTGACAAAAACGAAAATTTTTCTTGACAAAACAATAATCCGGTTATATAATGACTTGCACATTAAAGAAGAGCGCATTGCGTTCTCACCACGGGGCTTTCGCCTACCGACGGTCAATATCTCATTTCAAGGGGTGCGTATGCGCCTTTCAGAATGGATTATCGCGGGGGCAGAGCTTGCTCCCGTTTTTATTTTATTCAGGAGGTGCTTTAACATCGCAGTCAAAGAAATGCAAATCAATGAAGAAATCCGCGACGAAGAACTGAGAATTATTTCCGACAGCGGCGAGCAGCTCGGCATTATGTCTGCCGAGGAGGCGCTCAAAATTGCGGAAGAAAAGAATCTCGACCTCGTCAAAATCTCGCCCCAGGCAAAGCCGCCCGTGTGCAAGATTATGGATTACGGCAAATTCCGCTATGAAAAAGAAAAGAGAGAAAGGGATGCCAGGAAAAACCAGAAGGTTATCGAAATCAAGGAAATCCGACTTTCGCTCAACATTGATACGCATGATTTTGAAACAAAGCTCAATCACGCCAAGAAGTTCCTTGCCGCAGGCAACAAGGTCAAGTTCTCCATCCGCTTCCGCGGCAGAGAGATGGCACACCCCGAAATCGGCAAAGACGTTATGGCTAAAGCGGTCGAGTCTCTCGGCGACGCCGCAGTGATTGAAAAGCCCGCCAAGCTTGAAGGCAGGCAGATGCTTATGTTTGTTGCGCCCAAAAGCACAAAGTAAGCCCCGGTAAAACCGTAAATTATTAAGGAGGAACTCAGTTATGCCTAAAATCAAAACACACAGCGGCGCAAAGAAGCGCTTCAAAATTTCAAAGGGCGGCAAGCCCATGCGCGCACACGCTTACAAATCACACATTCTCAACAAAAAGAGCACCAAGCGCAAGAGAAATCTCCGCAAGGTGTCTGTTGCTGACAAGACCAACGAAAGACAGATCAAACGCCTTGTTCCCTATAAATAATCCGCAAGGGTTAAACTCAATTCACATTTTTGGAGGTAAATAATTATGGCTCGCATTAAAGGTGCTCTTTCAACAAGAAAGAGAAGAAATAAAGTTCTTAAACTCGCAAAAGGTTACTACGGCTCAAAGAGCTCCCTTTTCAAGACCGCCAAGCAGGCAGTTATGAAGAGCGGCAACTATGCCTACATCGGCAGAAAGCAGAAGAAGCGCGACTTCAGACGCCTCTGGATAACCAGAATCTCCGCCGGCTGCAAGGCAAACGGAATGAACTACTCAACATTCATAAACGGCCTCAAGAAGGCAGACATCACGCTCAACCGCAAGATGCTCTCCGAAATAGCCATAGCAGACCCCGCCGCTTTCACGGCTCTTACCGAAAAGGCAAAGGCGGCACTTAAATAAAAACGATATATCAAGGATGTAACATCAATGTATCTTATACATAATATGTTACATCCTTTTCGCAATTTTAACTGACAAAAAACAGGGCGGAATATGAGCAGATTCCGCCTGACTGAAACGGTGGTTTTTATGACCGAAATCGGCAGCCGGGCAAACGAAAAAATCAAATATGCCGTGCGTCTCGGAGAAAGCGCTTCATTGCGAAAAGAGAAAAAAGAGTTCTTTCTCGAAGGCGCCAGACTCTGCCGCGACGCGGCGGAAAACGGAATAAAAATAAGGCAGGCGTTTTTTACCGAGAGCGCCCGTGAGAAGTATTCCGGCTATGTCAGCGCCGTTGAAAATGCGTGCGGCGAATGCTACACGGTGACGCCCGACGTTGCCGGCAAGCTCTCCGGCACAAAGACGGCGCAGGGTGTTTTCTGCATCTGCGAAATGCCCGCAGACAACGGCAAAATAGATTATTCGGGAAGATACACGGCGCTTGAAAACCTGCAGGACCCGTCAAATCTCGGCGCGGTATGCAGAACTGCGGAGGCGCTCGGGCTTGACGGAGTTATAGTCAGCGGCGGCTGTGACATTTACAACCCCAAGGCGCTGCGTGCCGCCATGGGCTCTTCTCTGCGGATAAACATAATTGAAACGGACCGCCTGGAGACGCTTATTGAACAGGCAAACGCGGCGGGGATGCTCACCCTTGCCTCAACGCCTCAGGCGGACGCCGAAAAGATAGACGGCATAAAAACCGACGGCGGAGTTATATGCTGCGTGGGCAACGAGGGCAACGGACTTTCGGATTCCGTTATTGCCGCGTGCCGCAAAAAAGTTACAATCCCCATGAGGGGCAGGGCGGAGTCGCTCAACGCTTCCGCCGCTGCGGCAATTCTTATGTGGGAGATTTCACGGAAAGGTTGACCGATGAACGGCAAGGTTTATTCAATCCGGCTGTCTCTCGCTCTGGGAGCGGGGGCAAGGTGCAATGAAATACTGAGCGCGTTTGATTCGGCGCGCGACATTTTCGAAAGCGATATGCAGACGCTGCGCCTGAGCGGAGTTTTTACGCAGAAGCAGCTTGAAAAAATCGAAAAATCAAAAATGCAGGATGCCTCGGTTCAGCTTGAAACCTGCGAAAAGAACGGCTGGCAGTGTATTGCTTACCGGGACAAAGAATACCCCGACCTGCTCAGAAGAACGGCTGACCCGCCGCTTGTGCTTTACATAAACGGCAGTTTTGACTATATAAACGAGTCGCTGTGCTTCGGAATAGTCGGAACAAGAAACCCGTCGTCAGACAGTGTCAATACGGCAATGTCAATCAGCGCACAGCTGGCGGACGCAGGCGCGGTAATCGTCAGCGGAGGGGCGCTCGGAATTGACTCCGCCGCCCATCAGGGAGCGCTTAAGGCGGGAGGCAGAACGGTGGCCGTTCTCGGCTGCGGTCTCGGCACAAGGTATCTTATGCAGAGCGCATACCTCAGAGAGGAAATCAGCAAAAACGGAGCGGTTATCTCCGAATTTGCCCCGTTCACGCCTGCATCAAAAACAACCTTCCCCATACGCAACCGTATAATTTCGGGCATAAGCAGGGGAGTGCTTGTGGTTGAGGCGGGCGAAAGAAGCGGCTCGATAATCACCGCCAACTGCGCCATGCTTCAGGGCAGGGATGTTTTTGCGGTGCCGGGCAACATAGTCACATCCTCCTATGTCGGAGCAAACCGGCTCATACGCGACGGAGCGACTGCTGTTACCTGCGCACAGGATATTATTGACGAATATGATTCACTCTACCCCGGCAAGCTTAAGAGGCAGAACTATGAAGCTGCGGCAAAGGGCGAAAACAAAAAAGAAAAGATAATTAAAAAATCAACGGCGCTTTTAAGCGAAAAAGAAAAGGCGGTCTATGAAAAATTCGCAGGCGAACCGCTATACCCCGGCGATGTTGCGGCAATGACGGGCTTAACCCTCGGAGAGGTCAACGTTATTCTTACATCGCTCGAAATAAACGACTATATAATCTCCGTCTCGGGCGGAAGATTTAAACTCATATAAATCACGAAAGGTTAAAGATATGTCAAAACTTATTATTGTCGAGTCACCCGAAAAGGCGAAAACAATCAAGAAATACCTCGGAACGGGCTATGATATTGTTGCTTCAAAAGGTCATATAAGAGACCTGCCCGCCGCAAAGCTCAGCGTTGACGTAAAAAACAATTTTGAGCCGAAATACGCTGTAATCAAAGAGAAGGAAAAGCTTGTAAAGGAGCTTCAGGATAAGGTTAAAAAGAGCGATTTTGTTTATCTCGCAGCCGACCCCGACCGCGAGGGAGAGGCAATTTCGTGGCACCTTGCCGAGGTTCTCGGGCTTGACCTCAACGCAAAAAACCGCGTAACGTTCAATGAAATCACAAAGACGGGCATCAGCAACGGTATGAAGACGCCCAGAGCCGTCGATATGGACCTTGTGAACGCACAGCAGGCGAGAAGAATTCTCGACCGTCTTGTGGGCTACAGACTGAGCCCCTTTGTTTCGCAGAAAATACGCCGCGGCCTCTCTGCAGGCAGAGTGCAGAGCGTGGCGGTGAGAATGATTGTTGACCGCGAAAACGAGATTAACGCCTTTGTTCCCGACGAATACTGGAACATCGACGTCAAGCTCGCAAACTCGCAGCGCAAGACGTTTACAGCATCGCTTTCGGCAGATGAAAACGGCAAGGTTAAAATAAAGAGCAAGGAAGAGTCCGACGCCTATCTTGCAAGACTTGACGGCGCCGGCTACACAGTTAAATCATACAAAAAGGGCACACGCAAAAAGAATCCCGCCCCTCCGTTCAACACATCAACCCTTCAGCAGGAGGCGTCGCGCAAGCTCGGCTTCCAGGCGGAGAGAACAATGCGTATAGCGCAGGAGCTCTATGAAGGCGTTAACGTCGAGGGCGTAGGCATGACCGGTCTTATCACCTATATGAGAACCGACTCGCTGAGAATCTCGGAAGAGGCGCGCGCGGCGGCAAAGGCATATATCGGAAAGAACTTCGGCTCCGCATACGTGCCGGAAAAGGACCCTTACTATAAATCCAGAGCGAACGCACAGGACGGTCACGAGGCAATCAGACCCACCGACCCGACACTTACGCCCGATGCAATCAGATCCAGCGTTTCGGCAGACCAGTTCAAGCTTTATTCGCTTATCTGGAAGCGTTTTATTGCCTGCCTTATGGCACCCTGCGTTCAGAACACGGTCAAGGCGGAGGTTACGGGCGCAAAGGCGGATGACGCCGCAAAAGGAAAGTTCTGCATTTTCTCGGTAGCGGGCTACAGCGTAAAGTTCGACGGCTTTACAAAGCTCTATGAAATCACCGATGACGACGATGAAAACAGCAGCGTGCCCGAGCTCAAGGAGGGCGAACAGCTCAGATTCAAAGATATAAAGGCGGCTCAGCACTTCACACAGCCGCCCGCCCGTTACACTGAGGCGTCGCTCATCAAGGAGCTTGAAGAAAACGGCATCGGCAGACCGAGCACATACGCATCGATTATTTCAACAATCACAAAAAGAGCATATATTATCCGCAAGCAGAAGCAGCTTGTGCCCACCGAGCTCGGCGGAGCAATAACGAACCTTCTCAAGGACGAGTTCCCGAAAATAGTCAACACGAAGTTCACCGCCCAGATGGAGGCGAATCTTGACGAAATCGGCATGGGCAAAATGGACTACGTCAGCATGCTTGACGATTTTTATGATGATCTCGAAAAGACTCTTGAAAAAGCGAAATCGGACATGAAAAATGTCAAGATTCAGCTTCAGGAGGATATAACCGACATACCCTGCGACAAGTGCGGAGAGATGATGGTTATCAAGATGGGCAGATTCGGCAAATTCCTTGCCTGCCCGAATTATCCCAAGTGCAAAAACGCAAAGCCCCTTGTTGTTGGAACGGACGCAAAATGCCCGAAATGCGGCAGTGACATTATTCAGCGCCGCTCAAAGAAGGGTCACACCTTCTACGGCTGCAGCAACTGGCCGAAGTGCGATTTTATGAGCTGGGACGAGCCCTCGGGCGAGAACTGCCCCAACTGCGGCAAGGCGCTTTTCAAAAAGAAAAACGGCAAAACCGTCTGTCTGACGGAGGGCTGCGGTTTTGAGAAAAAAACAGGAAAAAAGAATGACTGACATAACGGTTATCGGCGGAGGTTTCGCCGGGTGCGAGGCGGCGTGGCAGCTCGCAAAAAGGGGAATAAAAGTTACTCTTTTTGAGATGAAGCCCGAAAAGTTTTCACCTGCCCACTCAAACACGGGGCTGGCGGAGCTTGTATGTTCAAACTCCTTCAAGGCAACGAGGCTGGGCTGTGCGGCGGGGCTCCTCAAGGCGGAGATTAAGCTGATGGGCTCGCTGTGCGTTGAGTGCGCCGTGAAAACGGCTGTTCCAGCAGGCGGAGCGCTTGCGGTTGACAGAGACAGGTTTTCCGCTCTCGTAACAGAGAAAATCGAAAGCGAGCCGCTCATAACGGTTGTGCGAAAAGAGATAACCGAAATTCCGGACTCTCCCGTAATTATTGCGGCAGGTCCTCTCGCATCTCAGGCACTGAGCGAAAAAATCGCCGCTCTGTGCAACGGCAATCTCAGCTTTTATGATGCCGCCGCACCGATAGTCACGGCGGAGAGCATAGATATGTCAAGGGCGTTCTGCCAGTCAAGATATGACAGAGGCGAGCCCGACGACTACATAAACTGCCCGATGAACAAAGAGGAATACGAGGCGTTTTACAACGAGCTTGTCAATGCGGAAGTTGCTCTTGTTCACGATTTCGATAAAAACAGCGGCGTTTACGAGGGCTGCATGCCCGTTGAGGTAATGGCAAAGCGCGGCAGGGATACAATCCGTTTCGGTCCGATGAAGCCGTCGGGGCTTACCGACCCGTCAACGGGGCACAGACCATGGGCGAATCTTCAGCTGCGCAAAGAAAACGAGCAGGGCACAATGTATAACCTCGTCGGTTTTCAGACAAACCTGAAATTCGGCGAGCAGAAAAGAGTGTTCTCAATGATTCCCGCTCTGAAAAATGCGGAATTTGTGCGTTACGGCGTTATGCACCGCAACACGTTTATAAACTCCCCCGGGGTGCTTGATTACGGCTACCGCTTCAGAAAAAGGGAGAATCTCTGGTTCGCAGGGCAGATAACGGGCGTCGAGGGTTATATGGAATCCGCCGGCTCGGGAATAATCGCGGGCATAAATGCGGCGAGGTATTTAAAGGGCGAAGAACCGCTCCGCCTGCCCGCAACATCAATGCTCTCGTGCCTTGCGGGGTATGTCTGCACGGAGAACAAAAATTTTCAGCCGATGGGAGCGAGCTTCGGGCTGCTGCCGCCGCTTGAAAATAAAATACGCGACAAACGCGAAAGATACGAGGCGCTGTCGGCAAGGGCGCTCGCTGACCTGAAGGAATCACTGAAAAAGCATGGCGAGCCCGTTACAGAGGAATAACTATGGACGAAAAGCTTGAGAAATTTCAGAAAAATCTTAACTATAAATTCAAAAACACCGAACTGCTTGAGAGAGCGCTCTCACACTCATCCTACGCAAACGAAAAGGGTCTTAAAGAGAGCAACGAGCGCCTTGAGTTTTTGGGCGATTCCGTTCTCGGGTTTATTTCGGCTGAATACTTTTTCAATCTCTACAAGAATCAGCCCGAAGGCAGTCTGACAAAGCACAGAGCGGCAGCGGTCTGCGAAAAAACACTGTGCACCTTCTCAAAGGAGCTTGAAATCGACAAGGTGATAAAACTCGGCAAGGGCGAAATACGCATGGGCGGAGCACAGAGGCCGTCAATACTTGCCGACGCATTTGAATCGGTGCTCGCGGCAATCTACCTTGACGGCGGAATCGAGCCCGCAAAAGAGCTTGTTCTGCGCTTTATCACCCGCGAGGGGATAGACGTTTCGGTCAGGGATTACAAGACTATGCTTCAGGAGGTGGTGCAGAAGCACCCCGAAGAGACGGTCGAATACTATGTTGTTGACGAGAAAGGTCCCGACCACGCAAAGGAGTTCACGGTTGAGGTTCACCTCAATTCAAATATTCTCGGCAGCGGCACGGGCAGAAGCAAAAAGCTCGCAGAGCAGGCGGCTGCCAAAGAGGCGCTGAAGCTTATGGGACTGCGCGAATAATGAAGCACGTTAACGTAGCGCTTTTTGCGGTTCACGAGGGCTGCCCGAATATGTGCACCTTCTGCAACCAGAGAAGTATTTCCGGCAGCATAAAAAAGCTGACGGTCCGGGATGTTCACGAGGCGGCAAAAACCGCTCTTTCGGGCAAAACGGATGCCCGGGGCGGTGAGATAGCGTTTTTCGGCGGCAGTTTTACAATGATTGAGCGCGGTTATATGCTCTCACTGCTCGAAGCGGCAAAGCAGCATATTGACAGCGGCGTTTTTTCGGGAATACGCATATCGACACGACCCGACGGAATAAACGGCGAAATATGCGGTATTCTTAAAGAATACGGCGTGACGAGCGTGGAACTCGGAGCGCAGAGTATGGACGAGAGAGTTCTGCTCCTTAATAGAAGAGGTCATACGGCACAGGACGTTGTAAACGCCTCGCAGCTACTTAAAAAATACGGCTTTTCTCTCGGTCTGCAGATGATGACGGGGCTTTACGGCTCAACGGATGAAGACAGCATAGAAACGGCTGAAAAAATCATTGCACTCTCACCCGAAACAGTCAGGATATACCCGACGGTTGTTATTGAAGGCACTGAGCTTGACCGCCTTATGAAAAGCGGCGAATACACCCCGCAGAGCGTTGAGGAGGCGGCACGGCTCGGCAGCGTGCTTATTCCGATGTTTGAAAACGCAGGCATAAAAGTAATACGCTTCGGTCTGCATTCGGGCGGCGGAGTTGAGGGGAATTACACGGGCGGCGCATATCACCCGGCGTTAAGGGAGATGGCGGAGAGTCTTATATTCCTCAACAGGGCGCTTGAAAAGGCGCAGGGCAGGCAGGGCAGAGCGGATGTTTTTGTAAACCCCGCCTGCATCTCAAAAATGACGGGTCAGAAAAGGTGCAATATTGAAAAACTCGCACAGGCGGGAATCATCTGCACCGTAAAAGGCGACCCGTCGCTTGAAAAAAACGAAATCAATCTTCAATTCACATAAATAAAGGTTAGGTTAAAATGTATTTAAAATCACTTGAAATGCAGGGCTTCAAGTCCTTCCCGGACAAAATAGTCTTCAACTTCGGCAAGGGCATAACGGGCGTTGTCGGACCCAACGGCTCGGGCAAGAGCAACATTTCCGACGCCGTGCGCTGGGTTCTGGGCGAGCAGTCCACAAAGTCGCTGCGCGGCTCCAAAATGGAAGATGTTATTTTTGCCGGCACCAGCCTGCGAAAGGCGCTGGGCTATGCCGAGGTAACGCTCAACCTTGACAACTCCGACCGTTCGCTCAACAAGATGGAGAAAGATGAGGTCTCTGTTACAAGACGTTTTTACCGCTCGGGCGAGAGTGAATACCGCATAAACGGCGAACAGGTGAGGTTAAAGGACGTTCATGAGCTGTTTATGGATACCGGTCTCGGCAGGGACGGCTACTCCCTTGTAAGTCAGGGCAAGGTCGCCGACCTTGTTTCGGCGCGCTCCTCAAAGCGCAGGGATATGCTTGAAGAGGCGGCGGGTATTTCGCATTACCGTTACCGCCGTGCCGACGCAAACCGCCGTCTTGAGCTTGCGGAAGAAAACCTTGTGCGCCTTCGCGACATCCGTCTGGAGCTCGAAGGCAGGTTAGGTCCGCTCAAAACGCAGAGCGAAAAAGCGAAAAAATATCTTGTTCTTGCGGCAGAGAAGAAAGAGCTTGAAATCGGTCTGTGGCTTTTCACGGTTGAAAAGTCGAGAAAAGGTCTTATTGAGCAGGAGAACAAGCTTACAATCGCTTCATCGCAGTATGAAAACACGGAACTTGAGCTTGAACGGCTGACGGCCGCCATTGACGGGGCGACTCAGGAAGGTCAGCGCCTGACGATGGAGATTGAGAATATACGCACCGAGACCGCGCAGGCGGAGGAAAAAGCCGCCTCCGTTGACGGTCAGATTGCCGTTGAAGAAAACACAATAGAGCACAACGAGAGCACTGTTGACAGAATAAGAAAAGATGCGGCTCAGGCGCTTGACAGCAGTGAGCAGATTGACAGACAGATTGAAGAGGCACAGACTGCCATCGACGCAATAAACGCCGAAACGGACGCTCTGCGAGAAGAATTCGAAAAGGCGGTCAGGGATGCGGAATCGGTAATAGCGGAGAATTCCGGCTGCTCCGAAAAAGCAAGGGAGCTGAGCGACAAAATAGCGGAGAAAACGCTTAAGCTTGCCGACCTCAGAGTTGAACTCTCGGCTTGCGAGTCGTCGGGCGAGGAGCTCGGCGCAAGAATATCGAGCGTTGAAGAGGCAATACGCCAGAGAAAGCCCGCTGTTGACGAACTCAAAGCGGAGAAGGCGGCCGCAGAGAAAGAGCTTGAAGAGCTTAAAGGTGCGGCGCAGGAGTTTGAAAACTCGCTTTCGGGCTATGAGATGATTATTGAGCAGCGCAGCGAAAAGCTTGAAAAGCAGCGCAGGGAGCTTGAAGATATCAATCTCAATATTCACCAGAAAAAGGCGCGCATAAAGATGCTCGACGACCTCGAGAAAAATCTTGACGGTTACCAGGGCAGTGTCAAAGAAGTTATCACGCAGGCGCAGCGCGGAATGCTCAAAGGCATTCACGGCACCCTCTCACAGCTTATTACCGTTGACGGCAAATATGCCGTTGCGGTTGAAACGGCTCTCGGTGCCGCAATACAGAACATTGTTACCGACAATGAATACGACGCAAAAAGGGCGATTAACCACCTTAAAGAAAAACGCGCGGGCAGGGCGACGTTTTTGCCGCTCTCAACAATAAGCGCAAAGGCATTTACCGAAAAAGGGCTTGAAAAATGCGACGGCTTTGTCGATATGGCGGACAGGCTTGTTGCGGCCGACAAAAAATATTCCGAAATAATACGTTCTCTGCTCGGCAGAACAGCCGTGGTTGAGACGATTGACGACGCAATAGAAATGGCGGGCAAATACTCGCACCGCTTTAAAATTGTTACGCTTGACGGTCAGGTTATGAACGCGGGCGGCTCGATGACGGGCGGCTCAAGGGGGCAGAACGTCGGCTTCCTTTCGAGAATGAACGAAATCGAACAGCTCCGTGAGGCGGTCAGGGCGGCGGAAAAGAAATTTGAAGAAGTTCAAAAGAGCTTTGACAGAACAAACGGCGAATTAAACTCCGTTGCCGCCGAATATGACTCCGTAAAAGCGGAACTCGCAAAGGCACAGGAGGATATTATCCGCAAGGAGAGCGACCTTGCCCTTATTGCCAACAACTATGAGGCAGTTACGGGCGCACTCAATGAACTTGAGGAAGAAATGAGCCGCAACTCCGCAAGAGCGGGTGAGCTTGAAAAATCCGGCGCAAAGCTCAGGACGGATATAGCCGCCGTTGAAAAAGAAACGCAGATTCTTTCGGAATCTCTCAACAAGCTCGACGAGATGAGAAGCCAGCTTGTTGAAAAGAGAGAGGTATTTGTCAGCAGGCAGAATGAAATCAACCTTGCAATAGTCGAAAAGAGCAAGGACGTTGAAGCAAAGCGCGTGATAATTGAAGACTGCGAACGCAGAAAGCAGATATCGGGTGAACGCGCCCGTGAGCTTGAGGCGGAGGCAAAGGCAATAGAGGAGAGCAATTCGGTTATTCTTGAAAGAATCGAAGAGCTCAGAAAGCAGGCGCAGGACCTTCGCTCGGGCGCAAAGAACGCAAAAGACGCCATTGACAATTTTATAAAGGAACGCACCGCCAAGGAGGCGGAGGTTACAGCGCTGAGAAACAAAGAGCGCGAGTGCAACGATTCAAGAGAAAAACTCAGCGGCGAGGTTGCAAGACTTGAAGAAAGACGCGACTCAATGCGAAACGAGCTGGAGAGCGCACAGAACAAACTCTATGACGAATATCAGCTCACACTTCAGGAAGCGCAGAATATGGGCATTGTGCTTGAGGATATTCCCGCAAGCAGGGCAAAGCTCACCGAGCTGCGCAACAAGATAAGGGCTCTGGGCAGCGTAAACACCGACGCTGTTGATGAATACAGAGAGGTAAGCGAACGCTATGAATACCTCGACGGTCAGATAAAGGACATTGAGGCGTCCAAGGCGGAGCTTGAAAAAATCATAAGCGACCTTACGGGCAAAATGGCGGAGCAGTTCCGCGAGCAGTTCAGGTTAATCAACCTGCATTTCGGCGACACCTTCCGCGAGCTGTTTGACGGAGGCAAGGCGGAACTTGTGCTTGACGACCCGACGGACGTGCTTGAGTGCGACATCAACATAAAGGTTCAGCCGCCCGGCAAAACGGTTCAGAACATTGACCTGCTTTCAGGCGGTGAAAAGGGACTTTCGGCAATCGCACTGCTTTTTGCAATCCTCAAGGTTACGCCCGCCCCGTTCTGCATATTTGACGAGGTTGAGGCGGCGCTTGACGACGTAAACGTTGTGCGCTATGCAAAATACGTGCGCAGTATGACGAAAGACACACAGTTTATTCTCATCACTCACCGCCGCGGCACGATGGAAGAGGCGGATATACTCTACGGCGTGACAATGCAGGAGAAGGGTGTTTCAAAGATACTTGAACTGCACACGGCGGAGATGGCGAAAAAACTCGGTCTTGCTTAAAAAAATATATATGATATAATCATAGTGTTAAGATTATAATTCAAAGGAGAACAAGATGGACATTCTTGAAGCAAAAAATCAGGTTATAGAAGCGGGTCACAAGCTTGTAGCTGAAGGTCTTATAGCAAGAACCTGGGGCAACGTCAGCTGCCGTATAGACGACGAAACCTTTGTCATCACCCCGAGCGGAAAGCCCTATGACGGACTTACACCCGACGACATTGTCGAAGTTAGAATCGAAGACCTTTCATACCGCGGAAACGTCAAGCCCTCATCTGAAAAAGGCGTTCACGCCGAGGTTTACAAGGCACATCCCGAGGCAAATTTTGTAATTCACACCCATCAGAAATATGCATCGGTAATAAGCGACCTTTCAAAGGGTCTTTGCGACATTGAAGGCGAAGAAGCCGAGCTTATAGGCACGGTTGTTCCCATAGCCGCCTACGGTATGCCCGGCACAGGCAAGCTCAAGAAGGGCGTGATTGCCGCTTTGCAGAAATATAACACCAAGGCGATTATTATGGCGCACCACGGCGCTGTCTGCTTCGGTGCCGATTACGATGAGGCGTTCAAGGTAACGGCTGTGCTTGAAACTCTCTGCGAGAGAGCAATTCTCAACCTTTCAAAGAACTTCACGGGCCCCGTTGAGACACTGACAGACCTCTGCAAGGCGATTCCCGGCAAATTCGGCATAGACCACGAATATGTATGCACGGCGGAGACTGCCTATGACAGCACGCTTGACAGAACAACGGGTCAGATAGTATTTACCGAAAAGGGTTCGGAAGATCCCGTTGCCGTAGCGGCTCTTGAAGACGGAGAGGCGATTGAAGGCAAGCTCCCGCTTGAGGCGGACCTTCACAGAGCGGTTTACCGCAAGAACGACAAATACGCCTGCATTATTCATAATGTTGACCCCGAGACGGTCGCTGTTTCCTGCATAGGCAAAAAGATGCCTCCTCTGCTTGACGACTTTGCGCAGATAGTAGGCACAATGGTTAAATGCACCGGCTATACGGGCGCACCCAAGGCGCTTAAGAGACAGAACGCCGTTCTTCTCAGAAACGAGGGTGCTCTTTGCTGCGGCGGAAGCAAATTCGACGCAGAGGCGGTTGACATGATAACAAGCAAAAATGCGCTCACCCTGCTTGCGGCAACCGCTATTGAAAAGCCTCGCAGAATAAGCGTTATTGACAGTTACATTATGAGAATTGTCTATTCGCTCAAATATTCAAAACAGGCGGAAGAAAAATAATAATAATAAAAACAACGGACTTGCATCAATTTGCAAGTCCGTATTTTTTTGCTTTAATTTGCTTTATTGATCGAGGGATTCAAGTTCACGGTGGAGCCGCGCGACGGGGAGACCGACAACATTGAAGTAGTCGCCGTTTATGCTCTCAACAAGCACGCAGCCGAGCCCCTGTATGCCGTAGGCGCCCGCCTTGTCGAGCGGCTCGCCGCTTAAAATGTAGCGGTCAATCTGCTCCTCGGTAAGGTCGTAGAATTTGACCTCCGTTTTCTGAACGAAGGACCTCTCCTGGTGGTTGTAGAGCACGCAGACACCCGTCATAACCGTGTGTGTTCTGCCCGAGAGCATTTTGAGCATACGGTAGGCGTCGCCTTCATCCTTCGGCTTGCCGAGAACCTCGCCGTCAACGACAACAATGGTGTCCGCGCCGATTACGCAGGAGTCGGGGCGCTTTTCAAGCACCGCCTGTGCCTTCGTTTTGGCAAGCTCAACAGCCGCCTCGGCAGGGTCTGTGCCTGCGGGGACGCTTTCATCCACATCTGAGGCAATCTGCTCGAAGTTGATGCCGAGATTCACTAAGATATCTCTTCTTCTTGAAGAAGCCGAAGCAAGAACATAGGAGTAAATCATATTATCAATGCGGTGTGAAACCGCCCTTTCGTAATAATTACCAAATTATTTGGCATTTTAATTATATTACAAAAGTTTTTATTTGTCAAATTGAATATTTTTTTGCCGTTTTTTAAAGATATTTTGTGAGATTTTGCATTTTATCGACTGTTACGCTTGCTCTGAAACCGGATTTTTCATACATTTCGGGTGTGGTTACTCCGCTGAAAACAAGGGCGCAGGGAATGCCGTGGTTGCAGCCGATTGCAATATCCGTTTCAAGGCGGTCGCCGATGAAGGCGATTTCATCCGCTTTGCAGCCGAGCATACCGGTTATGTAGTCAACGGTTGCTGTCATCGGTTTGCCGAGCACCTCGGGGTATCTGCCCGTTGAAGCGGCGAACATTTCAATCATAGAGCCGGTGTCGGGCTTGTAGCCGTCAGCTGTGGGGCAGTTCCTGTCTGGGTGGGTGGCGTAATAGAGCGCACCTGCTTCGAGAAACCTGACGGCGTCCCATATTTTCTGATAGGTGAGGGTTGTGTCAAAACCGAGCAGCACAATGTCGGGGTTGTTCTCAACAAGGTTGAGCCCCGCATCTTTACAGTCCTTTGTGAGACGCTCGTTGCCGAGCAGAAAAATGCGTTTGCCGGGGTGGTTGCGGTTCATAAAATCCGCGGCGACATGCGAAGAGATGATTACTCTTTTTTCATCGACGGGGAAGCCCATATTTGCAAGCTTTGCGCGGCAGACCTCCACGTTGTTTGACGAGTTGTTGGTAAAAAAGTAAAAATCCCTGCCGCTTTCGCGCACGGCATTGAGAAAATCATCCGAGCCGGGGATGATTCCGCCGTCCAGATAAAAAGTGCCGTCCATATCGACTATGAAATATTTTGTTCTGTCAAATACGCCCATACATCTAACCTCTTAAATAAACTACCCGAAAAGTATAACACATTTATTCCCGCGATACAAGAAAAAACAGCCCGTTTTTCGGGCTGTTTCCGGAATTATTTTACAAGTTCAACAAGATTCTCAATCTGTTCCCTGCTCATGCCGTCATCGGCGTTTATGCAGTAGGCGTAGCCGTCCTGAAACCAGAAGGCG
>JAEEGL014671984.1_pt1 | contig 49210 bp, 47 predicted proteins | sample 9134231 | NCBI WGS metagenome assembly JAEEGL01 (sample SAMN16246548, study PRJNA631951) | gut metagenome | biome: gut microbiome; feature: rumen; material: fiber-attached | host: Bos | place: Iran: Karaj | collected 2018-10 | reverse complement strand
CTGGAGCCGCGGGCAGGCGTGGGCGCTGTACGGCTTCACGCTGAGCTACATACACACAGGCAGGCAGGAGTATCTGGACACCGCCAAGCGGATAGCCAACTACTTTATCAGCCAGGTGTGTGACGACTGGCTGCCCAGGTGCGACTTCCGCCAGCCTGCCGAGCCCGTTATAAGGGACGATTCCGCAGGCAACATCGCCGCTTGCGGTCTGCTTGAGCTGGCGAAGTGCCTGCCCGAAACTGAGGGGCGTTATTACTTCAGCGCTGCCGTTAACATCCTCAAGGCGCAGGAAAAGGACGCCGCCGACTGGACTGAAAACGATCCCGCCATATTCACCAAGTGCACCGTCAGGTACGACGCGCCCAAAGAGCACCACGTGACGCTGACCTACGCGGACTATTATTTCATAGAAGCAATAAACAAACTGCGCGGCGAAAAGCTGCTGTTCTGGGACCCGTAAGCGCGTTTTTAGAAGCAAAACAGGCAGGCCGTCTCTTAAGAGGCGGCCTGCTTTATGTTCCGGCAGCGGCCGGGCGGATTGACTTGACCGACCCGGGGGTGATAGAATAAGGACAGCGGGATCTCAGCTGAAAGAAAGGACGGCGCGCGATGAAGACATACAGAAAAGACGAGCTAAGAGAGATAGTGTTCCCTCTGGAGGGCATAGGCACGGGAGGCCTGGGGCTGTCCGGCACAGGCGCATTGGTGGACTGGGAACTGACCGGCAAAGCCAACAAGCACACGCTGAACGCGTTTTCCCACTTCGCCGTAAAGGCGGAGAGGGACGGGAAGCTCATAGACGCGCGGGTGCTGATGGGCGACCAGACCGGGAACCTTGCGGGAGACACGGGCATTCATCCGTACTATTCCTCTGAATACGGCAACGGCGTGGACCGCACGTCGATGGCCGGCATGCCGCATTTTGAGGACATCGAGTTTACCGGGGGCTTTCCTTTCGCGCAGATCGCTTACCGTGACGGCAGGATGCCCGCCGACATAACGCTTACGGCATTCAACCCGTTTATACCCAACGACGAAGACGCCAGTTCGCTGCCCGCGGCATTCTTCAAATGGCGCATAAAAAACACCTCGGACGCTCAAACGGACTACACCGTGGCGCTGTCGGCAGGCAGCACGTTCAGGGTCTCTGAGGGCAGCGTGAGCCGCTTTGAAAAGCGTGACGGCTTTTCCGCGCTCACGCTCACGACGAATAAATTCACGCCTGACGATGCAGAATACGGAGAGCTTATGATCTCCACTTCGGCAAAAGACGTGTCGTATCAGGAATACTGGTACCGAAGCTCCTGGTTCGACGAGCTTACCGTGTTCTGGCGTGAATTCACGACGCCCGGCAGGCTGCAGAACCGCTCTTATTCGGACAATGATAACGGCAGGGGCGGTATGCACGACGTGGGCACCGTGGGCGCGCACGTCTCTCTGGCGCCCGGGGAGCAGACAGAGCTTCTGTTCGTGATCGGCTGGTATTATCCCAATTTCGTCAAATACTGGGACAGGTCCGACGTCAAGCCCATGTGGAAGCACGAGTACTGCCGGCGCTTCGGTTCCGCCTTGGATGTGACGGAGTACTGCTATAAAAACTTTGACAGCCTTTACTTAAGGTCGAAAGCGTTTGAAGACGCGCTGTTCGACACGACTGTTCCGGAAGTTTGCGCCGAGGCGGCTGCGTTCAACCTGGAGGTGCTCAAAAGCCCCACGTGCTTAAGGCTTGAGAACGGTGAGTTCTGGGCGTTTGAGGGCACCCGCGCGCAGGACGGTTCCTGCGAGGGCACCTGCGACCACGTGTGGGGCTATCAGTACGCGCTGGCGTATCTGTTCCCCAGACTGGCCAGGCAGATACTCGAGACGAGCTACGACCACAGCATGAAGGAAAGCGGGGAGATCATTTTCCGCAGCATGCTGCCATTGAGCTCCCCCAAATGGAATTTCAGGGCCTGCGTTGACGGACAGATGGGCTGCGTGATCCGCTTTTACAGGGAGTGGAAGCTGAGCGGGGACGACGCGTGGCTCATCAAATACTGGCCCAAGGTCAAAAAGTCGCTGGAGTACGCCTGGAGCAAGGAGAATCGGGACAAATGGGACCCCGGCAAGACCGGAGTCATCACTGGCAGGCAGCATCACACCCTGGACGTGGAGCTGTTCGGACCCTGTTCATGGCTCACGGGCTACTATCTTGCGGCGCTCAAAGCGGCTTCGGAGATGGCGGCGTACCTGGGAGAGGCGGACAAGGCTCGGGAATACGGCGAGATATTCGAAAGAGGCAGGCAGTACGCGGACAGGGAGCTGTTCAACGGGCGGCACTATATCCAGAAGATAGACGTGAAAGACAAAAGCGTGCTGGGTCCGTACGCGGAAGCCGACCCCAACATTTATAATTACTGGAACGAGGAAAAGCAGGAGCTCAAGTATCAGTTCGCCGAGGGCTGCGAGATCGACCAGCTGATAGGCCAGTGGCACGCATCATTGGTGGGTCTGGGCGACATATTCGATCCCGAGCACCGCAAAACGGCGGCGGGAGCCATATACGACATCAACTTCAAGTCCATGCGCGACGTAGCGAACCCCTGCCGCGTGTTCGCCCTTAACGACGAAAAAGGCGCGGTGATCTGCGAGTGGGCGAAAGACAAATACAGGCCCCAGATACCGATCCCGTACACCGAGGAATGCATGACCGGCTTCGAATATGCCGCCGCACAGCTCATGATGCAGGAAGGCCTGATAAACGAGGGCATCGAGCTGGTGGAAGCGATACGAGCCAGGTACGACGGCATCAAGCGCAACCCTTACGCGGAGATCGAATGCGGCTCAAGCTACGCCCGTTCCATGGCGAGTTTCTCCGTTTTCGCGGTGCTGTCCGGTTTCAGCTGCGATGTGCCTGCGGGGATGCTCGGCTTTATGCCGAAACTCGAGGGGCGCTTTAAGAGCGTTTGGTTCACGGCTAACGCCTGGGGCACATATGAAAAAACCGCGGACGCGACCGAGATAAAGCTGCTGTCCGGCAGGCTCAGACTGAAAACTCTGGCGCTGCCGTATCTCGCAGGCGTTTCCAAAGTGACCTGCGACGGAAAAGACGTACCGTTCGTTTTTGACAGGGATACGGGCAAAGTCGGCGTGGACTGCCGCGCGGAACACAGCATAAGGATCGTTTAGGACGATATGGACTCGGAACAGCTTGAAAGACGGATATGCGCGCTGATAAGCCGGAAAAACGGGCTTAAGGCCAGGGAGATCGCGGAAAGCCTGGATCTTGACAGGAGCACGGTGAACCGGGTGCTGTTTTCGTCGCCTTTGCTCAAGGAACTGTGCTACCAGGACAGAGCCTACAGGTGGCACGGCATCATCCGTCAGGAAAGGCCGCATACGGGTCTGTACGAGTATTCGGGCTATTACGGCACGGTAAACGAGTTTCTGGAGCTTGGCGAAGATGAATGGCTTGAGCGCCTTACGGAAGGCTGCCAGAGGATAGGGCGCAGCCTAAACGACACCCGGGGGCTGTACCATTCCTTCAGGGACTGCAGGCAGCAGATGACGGGACTGTTTTCGGACCTCAGGTCCATGCTGGGGGAGAGATGCCTTGACTGGGAGCTGGCTTTCGAATTCCGGCTCAAACGGGCGCGCCATGTGCGCATATATGCCGACGTGCTGGTGATCACGGAAAACCGGGTCTTCTCTTTGGAATTCAAAATGAAGGACAGGGAGGAGCCGGAGGAAGTCCTGCAGGCGGCGAAATACGTGCCGTATCTGGAGATCGTGTTCGGCCCGGAGTACGAGGTGATCCCCGCGCTGGTGCTGACCGGGGCGAGGGAATTGTTCGAGTTCGTGCCTATCGGCGCAAGCGGGTCCATCCTCCCAATGTGCTCGGGGGATATGCTGTTCAACGTGTTCGACGAGTACATGGGGTTTCTGTCGGGCGGGGACTGAGTTTGGCTCGATACGGACGACCGGGGAAACGGCGTTCCGATCTGTGACGAAACATATGCGTAAAACATTCACAAAGGAGGCCCAAACTGCCATGAAACGGTTTTTTGCGTTCGCGCTCACGCTTATGATGCTCACGAGCCTTTTGCCGTCAGCCCTTGCGGACGGACCCCACACCCATGTGTGGAAGGAAGTCAGCCGCATGGACCCCACCTGCACCTTGGGCGGCTATGTCACCTATAGCTGTGCCTGCGGGGCGCGGAAAACCGAAAGCCTGCACGCGCTGGGCCACGAATGGGCGACGAAGGTGTACACGGGCCATGCTGACTGCATCCATTACGGCGTGTTTTACTGGGTGTGCGCCCGCTGCGGCGCGCATTCCGATACGGGCAACGACGCGCCTCTGGGTCACGACTGGGACGGGGGCGTTATCACCAAAGAGCCCACCGAGACCGAGGAGGGCGAAGTCACCTACACCTGCCTGCGCGACCCATCCCACACCAAAACTGAAACGCTGCCCGCAAAGGATAAAAACGGCGGCAAAACCTACAGCACGCTGAAAATAGTCTGGGACGACGAAGACGATAAGGCGGGGCTCCGCCCGTCCGAGGTCAGGGCGGACTTCATCAGGCATCCGTCCGGAAAAGATAAAGAGATCACACAAGTCACGTTGACCGGCGGCAACGGCTGGACATATACCGTAACGGACCTGCCCTGCTTTGACGGATCGGGCGCCGGGATCACGTACTCGTGGAGCGAACATACAGAAGAGCTGCCGGAAGTCTACAAGCTGACGGGCATTGAAAATGACGGCAGCCTGACCGTGTTCACAAACATGTATTCTGCCGGTCTGACAGACCCGAAACCCTCGCTCACACTGGCAGTCGAAGCCGGCAGTCCGTATTCGTTTTCCACGATTTACGACGGCGAATGGGCGTATACCCGCGTAAATACTGCGGAGACCGTTACAAATACGGGGAATATTCCTCTGACCGTCAATTCGCGTTTCTGGTTCAACGGCGACACTGGGAAAATGAAAACATATTATAATCCGGCATGCCTGAAAGCGGCGGAAACGCAGGTGTTTGAGCGCAGTTACGATGTGGAAGAAATATTTTACAGCTGGGACAGCATTCTGGACGACATCTATGACTCCTATCTGATAGAAACGCCCGAAGATCCTCTCCATTCGGCTTACGCCGTGATATCCGTCGTATACGATGGGTATGACGCGAACACAAAAGCCAAGGATATGAGCGTTAAAGACGCGATCGACGCCGGCAGTGCGCTGTGCCACAGCAACGAGTGCACGTTCACCGTTTATATTCCCCGAGAAGACGCCGTCGGAGAGCCACTGGGCATCAAGGCGATGAAGACCGAAGCCCACGCTCCCGCAAACGGCGAGTACTATGAGCTTGGCGAGACCATAGACTACGTCATCACCCTCACCAACGAAACCGGCAGCGACGTATTCAACGTCGCCGTGTACGACAGCCTCGCGGGCTTCGAGCCCATCGCTTCGGTCGGCTCTTTCGCGCAGGGCGGGACTCTGCAGTTCAGTTATTCCACCGTCGTCACCGACGACGAGATCGCTAAAGGCACAGCGGTCAACGGCGCGGTCATCATGTTTGATTACGGCAATGAAGTGAACGCCACTCCCCGCTTCAGCAATCACGTGCATTCAAAGGCGGGGAACACCGAAGCTCCCGAAACCGTACGTTTCGACAAGACGAAACTTGAGGCTGTCCCCGAATATCCCTCCGAAGAAGGGACGGCGGAATACCTGATCGCGGAAGCGGAGAAGCTGTACGCCCTGCTGTGGGAAGCGGGAGACGATACGGCAAAGTGCGCCGTGCTCGAAGAGCGCGCGATGTTCCTGTCTTACCTTGAAGCCGTAAACGGCGGTATGAGCGAGGAGACCGTATCCTTCAGGAAACTCAGGGCTGAAGCGCTGTTTGGCAGGCTCGCTTTCCTGGCGGGCGCTGACGAAACGGAGTTCTCTGCCGCGCCGGAAGGCTTGACGGGCAGCGAACTCATAGCCGAGACCCTGCGCCTTAAGTGCTTAAGCCTTTGCAAACTTATCAACGCCGTGAAGTAGCTGCCGTGGGATCCGGTAGGGGAGAGGGAAAAAGTGGACAGACCGAATATAGTGTTTTACTTCACCGATCAGCAGCGCTGGGATACGCTGGGCTGTTACGGGCAGAGGCTGAACGTGACTCCGAATTTGGACCGGATCGCGGGTGAGTGCGTGCGTTTTGAGAACGCTTTTACCAACCTGCCCGTGTGCGGTCCAGCCCGCGCCTGCCTGCAGACGGGGAGATGGGGCACCCGGACGGGTTGCTTCCGCAATGACATAGAACTGCCGCGCGGCATCCCCACACTGGCGGGCGCGCTGAACGAAGCGGGATACAAGACCGCCTATGTGGGCAAGTGGCACCTGGCCTCAAACCGCGACAAGGGCATAAACCACCGCACCGGACCGATACCCGAAGATATGCGGGGCGGATACTCCGATTACTGGATGGCGGCGGATGCGCTGGAGTTCACTTCCCACGGCTATAACGGCTATATGTTCGACAAAGATGACCGCCGCGTGGACTTTACCGGTTATCGGGTAGACTGCGTGAACGCCTTTGCCGTGGATTACGTGCACGCGCAGGACGGGAAACAGCCCTTTTTCCTGTTCGTGTCCCAGCTGGACCCCCATCACCAGAACGACCGCGACCGTTACGAAGGACCGGACGGCAGCAAACGCCGCTTTGCCGATTTTGACCCTCCCGGAGATCTGGCGGGCCAAACGGGCGACTGGAAAGAAAACTACCCGGATTACCTGGGTCAGTGCGCCAGGATCGACGAAAACGTAGGGCGGCTGGAAGACGCGCTCAGGGAGAAAGGGCTGTGGGAGAACACGGTGTTCATATACACTTCCGACCACGGTTCCCACTTCCGCACCCGCAACAGCGAGTATAAGCGCGCCTGCCATGACGCCTGCACCCACATTCCCCTGATAATCCGGGGCCCGGGTTTTATCGAAACCAAAACGGTAAAAGAGTCGGTGAGCTTTATGGACCTGCCTGCCACGATATTGGACATCGCGGGGGCGGACAGGCCGGAAGGCTTTGGCGGGCGCCCGCTCGCGGCGCTCGTTCGGGGAGAAGCCATAGAGTGGGACGACACGGTGTTAATGCAGATCAGCGAAAGCCAGGTGGGCCGCGCGGTGCGCACGCCCAAATGGAAGTATTCGGTGTGCGCGCCGGGCAAGGACGGCTGGAGGGACATGGACAGCGACGTGTATGAAGAGGAGTTCCTGTACGACCTGGAGCACGACCCGAATGAGCTGAACAACCTGGTCTCGGACGAAAACTGCGCCGCGGTGCGGGAAGAAATGAAAGCCTTGCTGCTGCGCAAAATGGAAGAGGCGGGAGAAGCAAGACCCCGGATACTCCCGAAAAGGTGATCTGAACCCCGACCCGCAGGTCCGAAATGCCGCCGCCGTTTGCCGTATTGTTGGCTTTGTCATGCTCCGTGACGAGTGAAGGACCGGGCTGCAGGCAAGGTTTTTCGCGGACGGAAGCTGCGGCTCTATGCAAGTATTTGGTTAAGACTGGCGGTTTTCTCTTGACATGGGCGGCACATAGGAGTAGTATTTTGGCAGATTAAGCAAGGGGGTCAGTTCACGCGGCTCGCCTTGCCGTTTTTGTTTGCAATATAAGACTGAAAGGATAAGATAATGGGAAACTGCGCGGTAGTTGGCATAAACTGGGGCGACGAAGGCAAGGGACGCATGGTGGACCTGCTGACGGAACGCTATGATTACGTGGTAAGGTATCAGGGCGGCGGCAATGCGGGGCATACCGTGATAAACGATAAAGGCAAATTCGCGCTGCATCTGCTTCCGTCGGGCGTTTTCAGAAGCGGCGTGATCAACGTGCTTGGCAACGGCGTGGCGCTCGACCCCGAGAACCTGTTTGCCGAGATAGACACGCTGGCTGCCCGGGGCGTGAATGTCACGCCGGACAACCTGAAGATAAGCCGGCGCGCTTCGCTGCTCATGCCTTGGCACCGGGAGCTTGACGCGCTGGAAGAAGCGCGGCTGGCGGACAAGAAGTACGGCTCCACCAAGCAGGGCATAGCGCCGTTTTATTCCGACAAGTTCGCAAAGAAGACCGTGCTCGCGGGCGAACTGCTTTACCCGGAAGCGCTTGAAGAGCACTTGAACGAGCTCATGAAGTGGAAGAACCTGACGCTCACGGGCGTTTACGGCGCCGAACCGTACACCATGGAGAAGATCAGGGAATGGAAAGAAAACTGCTGCGACAGGCTCAAGCCCTTCCTGTGCGACACCGACAGCCTGCTTTCAGACGCGCAGGCAAGCGGCAAGTCCATACTGTTTGAGGCCCAGCTCGGCGCGCTGAGGGATCTGGATATGGGCATTTACCCGTACACCACTTCCTCCAACACCCTGGCCGCCTACGCGCCCATAGGTTCCGGCTGCCCGGCGGCGAAGATCGACGAGGTGGTGGGCGTGGTAAAAGCGTATTCCACCTGCGTGGGAGAAGGCCCCTTCGTAAGCGAGATGTTCGGCGAAGCGGCCGACGAACTGCGTTCTGCCGGCGCGGAGTACGGCGCCAAGACCGGGCGTCCCCGCCGGGTAGGCGCTTTTGACACGGTAGCCACGGGATACGGCGTGCAGATGCAGCAGGCCACCATGATAGCCCTGACCAAGCTGGACGTGCTGAGCTATATGAAGACCATCCCGGTCTGCACCGCTTACAGCGTTGACGGCCACAATACGGACAGGTTCCCGTTCCCCGCCGCGCTGGCAGACGCCCAGCCCGTTATCGAATACCTCGAAGGCTGGCAGTGCGATATCTCGGGGGCGCGCAGATGGGAAGACCTGCCCAAAGCGGCGCAGGATTACGTGAGCTTCATAGAGAATGCCATCGGCTGCCCGATCAAATACATTTCCGTGGGCGCGGAGCGCGACAGCATAATTATCAGGTAAAACGGTGATAGATATGACGGACAGATATGAATCCCCCTTAGCCTCCCGTTACGCGTCGGAGTATATGCTCAGGCTGTTCTCGCAGGACAGCAGGTATCAGACCTGGCGCCGGCTCTGGACGGCGCTGGCGAAAGCCGAATCCGCCTTGGGGCTGCCCATCACGCAGGAACAGATAGACGATATGAGCGCGCATATCGGGGATATCGACTATGACTGCGTGCGCCAAAGGGAGAGGGAAGTCAAGCATGACGTGATGGCGCACATATACGCCTTCGGAAAGGCGGCGCCACTGGCAGCCAGGATCATCCACCTGGGGGCTACCAGCTGCTATGTCACCGACAACGCGGACCTGATCCTGTACCGCGACGCGCTCAAATATATAAGAGAACAGCTGCTGCAGCTGATGAAAAACCTTGCCGTGTTCGCGGACAGATACAAATCGCTGCCGGTGCTGGGATATACACACTTCCAGCCCGCCCAGCTCGTCACGCTGGGCAAGCGCGCATCCATGTGGCTGCAGGATCTGTGGTTCGACAAGTGCGAGATAGACCGGGTGATCGAAAACGTCAGGTTTTTGGGCTGCCGGGGCGCCACGGGCACCGAAGCCAGCTTCATAGACCTGTTCGAGGGCGACAGGGAAAAGGTCGACCGGCTGAACAAGATGATAGCGGGCGAATTCGGGTTCGGGTCCTGCTTCGACATTTGCGGGCAGACCTATCCCCGGAAGATGGACAGCCTTATCATGAACGCACTGTCATCCGTCGCCCAGAGCTGCTACCGCATGGCTCAGGACATCCGGCTTCTGCAGCACGACCGGCAGATCACGGAACCGTTCGGAGACGAGCAGGTAGGCTCTTCTGCCATGGCATACAAGCGCAACCCGGTGTACTGCGAACGCATCTGCTCCCTGGCAAGGTACATAATGGCCAATTCCATGAACGCGCCCATGACCGCCTCGGCTCAGTGGCTGGAAAGAACGCTGGACGACTCTGCCAACCGCCGTATATCCATGCCTGAAGGCTTCCTGTGCGCGGACGCGGTGCTGCGCCTTGCGAAAACGATCACCAAAGGCCTGAAAGTCAACGAAAAGATAATCGAAAAGAGCGTTATGGACTATATGCCATTCATCGCTACCGAAGACCTGCTGATGGAGGCGGTCAAAAGGGGCGGCGACAGGCAGCAGACCCACGAGATCATCCGCAGATGCTCCATGGAAGCGGTGGAGAACATGAACGCGGGCGGGCACTGCGATCTGCTTGAACGGCTTGCGAATGCGCCCGGGTTCTGCATGAACGAGGAAGAGTTAAGGCAGAACCTGCTGCCGGAAAACTACACGGGCAGGTGCCCGGAGCAGGTCTTGGCATTCCTCGAAAAGCTTTCGCCGATACTGGAGAACGTCATGTCCACGGATACCGATCCGGAGGTCTGACGGACCGTATCGGGCACAGCCTCGGCATAAAAGCGCCGCCGGTATCCCGTTTGGGATGCCGGCGGCTTCGTTTTTGTACTATCTGTCGATCAAAGGACGCTTATTCGTACATGGGGAAACGGGCGCACAGGGAAATGACTTTCTTTTCCGCGTCCGGCAGTGCAGCTTCGCCGTTCTGAGCCACGTCCGCAATGATGTTCCCAATCTCGGCCATCTCATCTTCCCTCATGCCGCGGGTGGTGACCGCGGGAGTTCCGACCCTGAGCCCGCTGGTCACGGTGGGCTTGAGGGTGTCGAAGGGGACTGCGTTTTTGTTGGCGGTGATACGGACCCGGCCCAGCATTTCCTCCAGCTCCTTGCCCGTGATGCCGGTGCCGCTTAAGTTGATGAGCATAAGGTGGTTGTCGGTGCCGCCGGAAACGAGCCTCAGCCCGCGCTGCGTCAGCGTGGCGGCCAGGGCTTTCGCGTTCAGCACGATCCGGTGCTGATATACGGCGAATTCGGGCTGCATGGCTTCCTTGAAGCACACGGCTTTGGCGGCGATCACGTGCATGAGCGGTCCGCCCTGGGAACCGGGGAATATCGCCTTGTCGATGGCCTTGGCATACTTTTCACGGCAGAGGATCATGCCGCCGCGGGGGCCGCGCAGGGTCTTGTGGGTGGTAGTGGTGACCACGTCCGCGTATGGCACAGGGGAGGGATGCTCGCCCGCCGCGACCAGGCCCGCGATGTGCGCCATATCCACCATGAACATGGCGCCGCATTCGTCGGCGATCTCGCGGAAACGGGGGAAATCTATTATCCTTGAATAGGCGCTGGCGCCCGCGACTATCAGGCGGGGCCTGTGTTCCAGAGCCAGGCGGCGGACTTCGTCGTAGTCGATGGTCTCGGTCTCTTTGTCCACGCCGTAAGACACTATGTTGTACAGCTTGCCCGACAGGTTCACGGGACTTCCGTGGGTCAGATGCCCGCCGTGGGCGAGGTTCATTCCCAGGATCGTGTCGCCTGGGTTCAGCAGCGCCTGGTACACGGCCAGGTTCGCCTGCGCGCCTGCGTGGGGCTGAACGTTGGCGTGCTCGGCGCCGAACAGTTTGCAGGCCCGTTCTATCGCTATGCGCTCCGCGGCGTCCACCCAGTCGCAGCCGCCGTAATAGCGCTTTCCGGGATAGCCTTCGGCGTACTTGTTGGTAAGGTGCGAACCCATGGCGGCCAGCACCGCCTCGCTGACGAAGTTCTCGGAAGCGATAAGCTCTATGTGCTGCCTTTGCCGGGTCAGCTCTTTTTCAAGCACTTCGGCGATCTCCGGATCGGTCCTGCGCACCAGTTCTATATTGTTCGCCATTGAAAACATGGTCATCTACCTCCAGCTCGCGTGTTATTGTTCGCAAGGTCCCGGGTTGAGCCGCATTCTGCCATATCTCATCGGGCCGCATGCTAAATACGCATGCTTTTTAATATCAACCCATGATAATTATAACAGAACGCGGATCGAAATACAACGGTTTTTTATCCCGCGGCTATGAGAAAAGCACATGAAAACAGATGCGCCCGCAGGAGATAAATCCATAATGGTATTGACACTTCATTTGCTTTCTGCTACTCTGTTGACAGTGACCGAAGCGGCCCGCGACGAACAAATGCGGAGGATAAAAATATGAGGAAGCTGCCCGGCAGACAGGTGCACCTTGACTTCCATACTTCACCGTCGATTCCCGGCGTGGGAGCAAAGTTCGACAAAAAACAGTTTCAGGCGGCGCTGATCGAAGGAAACGTGAATTCCATAACCGTGTTCGCCAAATGCCATCACGGCTACTGCTACTATCCGACCAAAATCGGGAAACAGCACCCGACAATGCAGCCCGGGAGCGACCTGACGGGCGCGATGATCGACGCGGCGCACGAGATAAACGTTGACGCGCCGATATATATCACCGTGGGCTGGTCCGCGTACGACGCTGAAAACCATCCCGAATGGATGATGGCGAACGAGGACGGCACGAAACGCTTCAACAACATCGATCCCGACGCGAAGCCGGAGGATATAAGGCCGGACTGCTCCTGGCGCTGCCTGTGCCCCAGCGGAGAGTATGCCCAGAGCGTATACGATCTGACGAGGGAGATCGTTAACAGGTATCAAAAGGTTGACGGCCTGTTTTACGATATCGTCTACCTGTTCGACACCTGCTACTGCCCGAACTGCCTTGCCGGGATGAAGCGGGCGGGACTGGATCCGTCCAACATAGAGGACGCCAGGAAGTATTACCGCATGTCGCACCTGGAGTTCATGAAGAACTGCACGGACATACTCCACGAAAAGCATCCGGAGGCCACAATCTTCTTTAACAGCGGCGGAGCGGAGATATACAGGCCCGAGTATCATCAGGGTCAGACGCATTACGAAATGGAAGACCTGCCCACTGCCTGGGGCGGGTACAACAAAATGCCGCCGAGGGCCAGCGTGATGAGCCGCTACGGCAAGGAATACCTGGGCATGACGGGCAAGTTCCACACCGGCTGGGGCGAGTTCGGAGGGTATAAAAACCCGGACGCGCTGAGATTCGAAGTGCTCACCATGGCCATGTACGGCGCGAAGTGCTCCGTGGGTGACCAAATGCGCCCCTGCGGGATAATGGACATGGAGACCTACAGGCTGATCGGTCACGCCTACAGGGCGCTGGAAAAGATCGAACCCTGGGCGTATCCCGCAAAGCCCACGGCGACGCTGGGAGTCTATCTGTCCGGAAACAGAGCGTCGGACGAAGGTCTGCACGGCATGCTGCTGGAAAGCCATATAGATTTCGAAGTGGTGCTGCCGGGAGACGACCTTACGCCTTTTAGCGCCTTGATGCTGCCTGACAGCGTCGCGCTTTCGGACAGCGAAGCCGAAAGGATAAACGCGTTTATCGCCGGGGGAGGCGCTGTCGTGCTGACGGGTTCAAGCGCGGTCAAAGACGGACGCTTCCAGATCGATACCGGGGCGGAGTACATAGGTCCCGGCAATTACAGGAAGGACTATTTCTGTCCCGGGAATGAGCTGCGTATGCACTACGCGAACGCGCCGTTCTTGTGCTATGAAAGCGCGGTCAGGGTAAAACCGACCGGCGCTGCCGTGTTGGCGCAGGTATATGAACCCTGGTTCGAGCGCACATATGCGACATACTGCTCCCACAGCTACACCCCTTACAGGGATGAGTCGTCAGAGTATCCTGCGGCGGTAAAAAACGGAAACGTGGTCTATATTGCGCATCCCATGTGCCGCCTGTATAAGAACAATGGCGCGCAGCTGTTCCGCGAGGTGGTCATAAGGGCGCTTAAACTCGTTTACAGCCCGAGATACACCGTGGGTCTGCCGTCTGCCGGGCGCACCCGCCTGACCAAACAGGAGGAGAAAGGGCGCTATGTATTCCATGCGGCGTACGCAAGCCCAATTCAGAGGGGCAACACGTCGGTCATAGAGGATGTGCTGACGCTAAAAGACATACCTGTCCGGGTAAGCATCCCCAAAACGGTCAAATGCGTGCGCCTGATCCCGGAGGGCAGAGAGATAGCTTTTTCCGAAAAGGGCGGCGCTGTGGAATTCACACTGCCGGAAGTGACGCTGTATCAGGGCGCGGAGATCTTATACTGAACAAAGGGCAGGGGAAGATGCGGGGCATTCCCCTGCCTTTTTCTGACAGTTTACATGTTTGGATACCAATAAACCGCTTCGGGAGGTAAAATAATGAATGACGGGAAAACCGTATACTCACAGGCGTTTCACGGGTTTTTGATATACTTTTTCCTGTGGGCGTGCGCTGCCATGGCGATACTGTTTGGCATCAGATACATATATTTCGGGCAGATGAACGGGTATGACGGCTTCCCGCTGGCAATGCTTATAGCCGTGAACGGTCTGATGATAGCGCTGGGGCTTTTTACCGTCAAAGCCAGGTTCGACCTGGCTGCCTATCGCGCGAAGGCACCCGTGGAACTGGTGGGCGCCTGCGCCGCAGGGGCGATGCTATGCCTCGCGAATTACTGGGTGGAAGGCATAGCCGGGGACGATTACGAACGGTCGCTGATCGGCACCGCGTTCATACTCGCCTGCTGGGCGGTCGGGCTGTACAGGTATTACCGGAGGTTCGGGGAGAAGTTCGTCAACTGACCGCCGGCCTTTAATACAGTTCAGGTCCCTCAGATCTCCATGCACGCCACCGCGAAACTGTTGCCTTTCATCTCAAAGCTGTTGCCGCATACTGTAACTTCGTCATAGTCGTGCGTGTCGTCCACGACGTTGAGTTTTATGCTTTTTACGCCCGGCAGTTCTATGACTGCGCGGGCGTTTTCGGGCGGACATGTGTTCAGCCCCGCGTCGTCGTTGAAATAAGAGATATATACAAGTATATCGCCGTTTTCGGCTTTGGCTGCCGTGCACCAGATATCGCTGTCCGCTTCGGCATACACCTGAGTGCCGGCGCGGAAAAGCTCGTTCCAGCCGTAAAGCGCCCAATACCCTTTCAGTGTATCAACCTTCCGCCGCCCCGCATGCTCAGCCATCGGCCTTGGCACGAACAGGTTGTTCCAGCTGGTAAGGTGAGCCTGCGCGTCGTAAAACATGAGTTTGTCTGTCCGCGTGGACTGTACGGCGCTGATGACCGCGGCCATGAAAGCGGCGCAGAAAGCGGTCCGGTGCAAGTCGAGACTTGGCTGGATGTTTTGCCAGTCCACCACGTAATTCCATTCGTTGAATATGCTTTCGACTTTGGAAAACCCGTATTCAGCCATCAGCTCGGCGGCTTTTTCGGAAGCTTCCAGTGCCTTTTGGGGAGTATGGCAGTATCCGTGCCAGGACACGAAGTCGAGAGGACAGTTGCTTTCCCGGACGTAGCGCAGAAACGGTCCGAACATGCGGGACCAGGGGCTTGTGAGCGCGAGACCGCCGATCCTGATCTCGGGATGCTCGCGCTTGAGGGTGGTCGAGACCGTGCGGTACAGTTCAAACATCTCCCCGTCGGTGCCTGTCCAGCACTGGGGGATGTCCGGTTCGTTCCAGAACTCCCAGTAGCGTATATTCCATCTGTATCCGTTTGCCCAGCCGTCATTAAAGTGCGCCACGATGTGCGAGCAGATGTCGGCGAACTTCTGAAAGTCCCGCGGCGGGAGGATGTGGCGCTTGATCGGCTGGTGCTCTATCGACGCGCCCAGCCGGTAAAACGGCTCGGTGCCGGCTTCCAGCATGAAGCGCAGGTATTCGTCCGTGAGCGCGAAATTGTAGGACGCGGGGTCGCTCACGTCCGCGTCAAAACAGGGGAAAATGCAGTGGACGTCTACGAATTCGCCTGAACCGAAGGGGTATTCGATGTCGTGCGTCCGTCCGAAAGGTATGCCGGCGGCGCGGAACTGCTCGCTCGCATCCAGGCTGAAGTTGGACGTGACCGGACCGCTGCCCACTCCGTGCAACGGTTTTATGGGACCGAGGGTTTTGCCGGGATCTATGAAAATGCGCTTTTCCTTCACTGCCTTTGCCTCCATCCGGAACGATTCGTATTCGGCTGCGGTTTTGCGCATGCAGCCGTGCGGCCGGAACAGTCATTGTTTTCGACATCCGCATGTCCGGTTCCTGCATGAACGAAAGCGGCCGCTGAGCCTGCGCACGGGATCGTCCGCGGGATATCTCCGAAAGGAAGGCGGGGCGGACCGCATTCACAGCAAATAGGGAACAATGCCCCAAATAATACACAGTTTTGTAAAAGACTGAATACAACAGGATATTGACAAATCGCAAGTTCGGTGTTAGGATGCGATCGGATCAGCGGTACTGAAGCGGTATTATTTCCTTACCCGGAGGTCATGCCATGAAACAGAAAAAGATCACGAGCGTTCCCGGCATATTCGGCGGCACGAACTATTACGACGAGAACGGGCGGCAGATAGGCTACAGCACGCCGGGCATTTTCGGCGGCGCGGAGCACTACGACGAGAACGGGAACAATGTGGGATACAGCGTCCCGGGTTTGTTTGACAACGCCGTGCACTATGACGAGAAGGGCGAAAGGACGGGGGAGAGCATACCTGCCCTGCCGTTTGAAAGGCACAGGCTCGACAATAACGGCGACCTGGCGGGCGTGTCTTCTCCGATCCTGCCGATAGGCAACATTTTCGACGGAAACGAGAGCGACGTGTTCGATATCGGACCCGGAAGCGACAGGTAGCAGCAGGCGCATAAGAAAAAGAGTCCGGAGGTTTTTGCCTCCGGGCTCTTTTTTCGGTCATCCGTGCGCGGAAAAAGCGGATCACGGTCTAAGAGGCAGCTGCCCGTCAAAGTCAAGATCGAGACTTAACGCAGCCGAACCTCTGTCCGTTTGCAGCAGATAATCACCTTTGAAACCGGTAAACGATATGCAGCCGTCTGCATCCGCCGTCAGGCACAGATGGGTCTCCCAGTCTTCGCGGATAAGCTTTTTCAGCGCGTACCAGGAAGGTTTTTCGCTGTTGTCTTCATGAACGAAGCCGGAAGGCGCTTTCAGCCAGCACCCGTCGTTGAAATCCCAGGTGGTTATGGCCTCCACCAGCGGATGAGCGAACAGCACAGAGTACATTTCCGTTATCTCCCGCGCCTGCCGCGCCTCTCCTTCGGGAGTGCTGGGCCAGGAATCCACCTGCCAGTCGTTGAGGTCGACTATGTGGGCGGGCATGATGTCGCCGGACACCAGGGTGTTTTCGGTAAAATGGATGGGGAGGCCGAACACGGAGAAGCGGTCCAGCACGCCGGCAAGCTTTTCAACGCCCCAGTAGCCCTGATGCTGGTGGCTTTGTATGCCGATGGCGCTTATGCCGACTCCCGCATCGAGCAGCTCGCTTATAAGGTCCGCGTACATTTCTCCGGTGTTGAAATCGTTTATGAGCAGAGTGGCGCCCGGATTGCTTTCCCGGGCGGCGTCAAACACCGCTTTGACCAGACCTATGCGGCCCTTGTCCCTGCAGATGCGCGTGACGGCGTTGTCATACCTGTCGAAAACGGGCATTATGACCACTTCGTTTATGACGTCCCACATGTCGATCACGCCCCGGTATGCCGTTACCTCGCGCCGGATGCGCTCAAGCTGCTTAAGCATTATCTCGTCGTTGCAATATTTTAGCAGCCACGGCGCGCAGACGGTGTGCCAGCACAGCGGGTGCCCTTTGACCCGGACGCCCCTTTGCTGCAGCCATTTGGCCGCCGCCATCGTCTCCCTGAACGCGAGCCGGCCTTCGACAGGTTCGTACCTGCCCCAATAGAACGGCAAAGTGCCGTAATTGAACAGGGCGAGCCACTTTTTCATTCTTTCGCGCAGGAAGGCCTGTTCCTTCTCGTCCTGCGTCTGCATCAGCCTAACGGTATCGAAGGCGCCGCAGCCGAACAGAAACCGGTGCGAGGTCTGGTCTATCCTGACTTTTTGAAAGGCTGCGGGCGATCCATCTGGATCCAGTATACGCACCCGTGCGGCTGATCTGCGGTGGGCGAAAATGTCCGTATCGTTCATATGCTGCTGCCTCCGTACTGTTTGATCCGATGCGCCCAGAGCGTATGGGCAGGAGGGTGCTTGCCAAAGCGGGGATAAGGCAAACACGCAGGCACTTAAGAATGTGCCTGCGTGTTTTGGCGGGACCGGACAAAAGCCGCCATGACCCGGCTCACTGCCCAGCCAGCGCGAGCAGTTCGTCCCTGCGGGCGGTGAGATGCGCCAGGAACTTTTCGACGCCCCTTTCGTAGTTGCGCAGGTTCCACAGCCGGGTGTACTCGGGTATCAGCTCGTCTATAGTGCCGGCTAGTTCCCGCGCCCTGCCTTTAGAGGCTTCCGGGTGCAGCTTGAGCTTGCAGATCTCGGCGCCCAGCTCGACAAAGCGCGCCGTCAGGCGGATCTCGCGCTTCCAGTTTTCGTCGAAAGACAGCTTTTCTATGTCTGCCATCACCCTGCGGACATAGCTGATCACGTTGTCAAAATAGAAATCGTCGCCGCTGTCCTTCATGTCGAACAAATGGGCGTAGCGTGTCACGTTCAGGGGCAGGGTAAGCTCCTTAAAGCTCATAGTACATACGTGCACGCGCTCGGGCTCCAGCAGGTAGTAGTTGGCCATACGGTACATAAGGCGGGACAGGGGCGCATTGCCGAAGAAGTACTCGTCCGCATACTTTTCCGCGTTGCGGATAAAGTCCGCCTTGAAGGTCTCGCCGTCCTGTTTTGCGCCCGTGTTCCATCCGTACTGTCCGCACAGAGCTATGGGATTCACACTCCAGATCCAGCTTTGCGGGTGGCCGCCGTCGCCCCAGTCCGTAAGCAGGATGCCTTCCGCACCGTATTCCGTGGCCAGTTCCGCGCAGGTGCGGATGTTGAATGTGGTCACGTCCATGCGCCCCGTAAAGCAGCCGTGGGTGTTGGTGGACGGGCACACATAGTACCTGACGCCCGCGTCCCGGTAGGCGATGCAGTGGGCGGTCATCCTTTGGGACTGGATCAGTTCGTAGCCCCATTCCAGCGCCACCGCGTCTTTGGGGACCATATGATAGCTCTGGGGATAGTTGTATATCATATCCGCCCAGAACATCACCTTTTTGCCGTAGGTCTCCCGTATATGGCTGTTTAACTTGTTCAGCCATTCCATGAACACCACATTCCTGCCCTTTTCGCGGCAGTATTCCTCGATCTGGTACTTGCCCAGCCCGTACGCCTCGTCCAGGCCGATGTTCACATATTCGCTGGAGAAATTGGGCAGCAGCGAAGCGTAAAGCTTGCACATAAAGTCAAAGCTCTCGGGCAGCAGCGGGTTGAGAGTGGAGGGGACTTCGTCTCCCTCGAACAGGCTGAGATGATGGAACGCAGGCTTCCTGAGCCAGGTGTACATATGGCCGAAGGAATTCTGGTTGGGCACCAGGTCTATGAACCTGTCGCGGCAGTATGCGTCCAGGTCCCGAATATCCTCGGGCGTCAGGCAGTCGAAATCCACGGTCACTTCGGGATACGCTTCATACTTGAAGCACTCTCCCTCCATGTACAGCTGCAGTTCGTTGTATTTGAGGGAGGCCAGAAAGTCGATCATGGTTTTTATGGTCTCCACTTTCGGCTTCCTGCCGCGGCTGATGTCCAGCATGTATCCGCGGCGCTTAAGTTCTGGCTTGTCCTGTATCGACATATACCTGAGCTTTCCTCCGGTGCGGCACACCATCTGCCACAGGGATGTGACCGCCCTGAACAGGCCTTCGTCGCAGGAGGCGCTGAGTTGTGCGCCGTCTGCGTTTATGTCCAGACGATATTCTTCTTTTTCGAGCAGCGCCGAACGCGTGACGCGTATGCCGGGCACGCCGGACCTGACCCGGTCATAAAACGCTTTAAGTCCGCCGCAGGCGCAGGTCGGGTCGAGTTGATATTCGCCTTCGAGCAGGGTGAGGTTTCGCGGCTGGGGAAACAGTATCATAATTCACGGCTCCTTTTATATGGCTTTATCCGGGCACCGCCCGGACAGGCAGCAGTCCAAACATATATTATTCTATACATGCTGCGCTTTCTCCTGCCGGGGGACGGAATATATTTGAGGGAAGACTGTTTCATGCCTATCCGGTATTATTGAAAACTATATCTTGCATTTACGGCGGATTTCGTTTATAGTAAATAAATAAGCATGTGATGGGGAGGGGTTGTATGGCACACAGAAAAATCGATCTGACAGACGACAGCATCTCTCCGTTCAAAATAATCTTTCTGCTTTCATGGCCTCTTTTCCTTGAGCAGATACTATCCACTTTGGTCTCGTTTGCCGATACGGCAATGGTGGGCGCGCTGGGCGTTGAGGCGACGGCTTCCATATCCATAAGCAATTCCTTTGTATTTCTGTTCAACGGCGTGATAATGGCGCTGGGCACGGGCCTGACGGCATATGTCGCGCGCAGCGTAGGCGCAAAAGACTATGAAGCCGCAAAAGCCTACATCCGGCACGCAATTATCCTGCTTTTCAGCGTCGGTCTGCCCATCGCGCTGCTTACCTGCGCGCTCCACCGCCACATTCCCCGCTGGATGGGCGCGGAGGATAAAATCATGGATAAGGCCTCCGCGTATCTGCTGATCACATCGGCGTTTAGGATATTCACCATGGCGATCATGGTGCTGGGTTCCGTGTTCCGGGGTCTGGGCGACACCAGAACGCCGCTCAGGGTCAACATAATCGTGAACGTTTTCAACATCGTGGGCAACTATCTTCTGATCAACGACCCACATACAGTGAGCCTGTTCGGGCTTGAGCTCTCTGTGCCGGGCGCGGGCTGGGGCGTGGTGGGCGCAGCTGTATCCACGTGTGTCAGCTGGCTGATCGGCGGACTTACGCTGCTTATACTGCTGTTTATCAAAAACGGGCAGTGCCGCATATCGCTTCACGATTCCTTCAAACCTGATTTCAACGTGATCAACAGGGTAGTCAAGCTGTCCGTTCCCGCCATGCTGGAACGCTTCTGCATGTCGTTTTCCGGGATCGTTGTGACGCGCTGCGTCGCATCCCTGGGCACGGTGGTTTTCGCGGCGAACTCGGTTTACTCCACCTGCGAATCGATTTCCTTCATGCCCGCCTTCGCGTTCGCCACGGCGGTGACGACGCTGGTGGGGCAGTCCCTCGGCGCGAAAAAACCCGATCTTGCCGTACGCTACACGCATTACACCATCGGCATCGGCGCCTCGGTCATGGTGTTCGCCGGGGTAATGCTGTATGTTTTCGCCGACCCGCTGGTGCGCATAATCACGCCCGACGAAAAAGCGATCGCGCTGGCAAAAGTCTGTCTGCGCATCGTCGCCTTTATTCAGCCCATCCAGACATCTGCCTGGATATTCGCGGGCGCGCTGAGGGGGGCGGGCGACACGAAATGGCCTTTCTACATAACCGCGGCGTGCAACTGGGGCATACGGACGCTGGGAGTTTATCTGCTGATCATGGTCTTCGGTCTGGGGCTGCCCCATGCGGTAGTGTGCATGTGCCTTGACAACGCCGCCCGGTGCGTGCTGATGGGGCTCCGCTTCCGGACCGGGCACTGGAAAAAGCTGCTGGCGGATTAGAAAAACGATATCCCGCCTTATTCCGGCGCGGACCCGGGGGACAAACCGCAAAAGCATCGAGGGCATAATGCTCCCGGACGGACAGACCCACATTTTACGCCACAGAGCGCTTCATCATCGCGGGGCAGCAAGCAAATAAAAACCCCTCGAAAGCTCAAAGCTTCCGAGGGGTTTTGCTGTCAAAACGGGACTGGAGTCAGCTCAGCGAAAGCGGCTTATCTGCGGGCATACCGCACATCGTATTTACAGGTAGCTGTCTGCCATTTTGAAAGGCGCCGGGCAGGCGCTTTATTGGGGAACTATGGCTCCCTGCCCGGTCAGGTAAGCGCGAAGTTCGTTTATGTTTATCGAGCGGGTATCCGCGTCCCCGCGCCGCACAGTCTGAACGACCGCCGCGCCTGCTGCCTGACCCATTGCCATGCAGGACGCCTTGACGCGGATAGCCGAATTTGCGGGACGGTCCGAAGACACGCAGCGGCCCGCGATATAGACGTTTGCGAGCCCGCGGGGACGCAGCGCGCCCAAAGGGACGGTCGGCGTGTTTTCATCTTGCAGATAGACGATCTCGGACGCGCGGTTTTCGCGGTGGATGTCTATGAACCAGTAGGTATAGCAGACGGCGTCTTCATATACGCGTTTGGCGAGGTAATCTTCGCCCGCCATATACGCGTCGCCCAGTATCCTGCGGCTTTCCCGCGCCGCAGACTCCGGGGCACTGGCCAGCACGTGCACGGGCGCTCCGCTCTGTTTGAGCGCGGACAGCAGTCGCACCTGATCGCGCCGCGAACGGATCTCGGCAAGCGTGCGGTCATCGCTGTCGGCGGTGTTAAGACCGCAGACGTGGTTGGTGTTGTCGCCGCCTGAGCGTAGGAAATCCTCAAAGCGGCCCGAGCACAGCATATCGGAGAGCTCGGGGGATTTTGCGACCTGTTCCTGCCAGATCCGGTCGGCCTTCGCAAGATCCGACTGGGAAGCGTCTCCGCACGGATACAGACGGATAGTTCCCGGCTGGAGAGATCCTCCGATCTCGTATTTCGCGCCGGCCCAGGCGCACAAATCGCCGTCTCCGGTACAGTCGATGAAGAACCGTGCCCTGTGCCGGACCGGGCCGTCCTTCGTCGTAACGATCACCGCGTCCACGCGAATGCCCGACGGCGTGTCCGTGGTCTCCACGGCCACGATGCCCTGCCGGTAAAACAGATGCACGCCCGCTTCCAGCAGAAAGTCGTCCATGCACTGGGCTGCGGCGATGGGGTTCACCTTCACGCCGTACTGCCAGTGCACGCGATACGGCGCGTCCATGTCGGGGATCTCGGCAAAACCCCGGCGCTCAAGCTCCCGGACGAACTCCCAGCCGATCCCCGCGATGACCTGCCTGTCGCCCGCCGGTCTGTGCGGATTGTTGAACTGGTCTATGGAATTGCTGCCCAGGACAGTCAGCGCGCCGCCCGGCATGGCAAAATGCTCGAACAGCGCGGTATTCAGTCCGCTCCGTCCGGCTTGCACGGCCGCGCAGAAGCCCGCGCAGCCCGCGCCGGCGACTATGACGTCAAACTCTTTTCCTTCGCGAATCGTCATTTTTCGTCCCTTTTTTCCTGTCTGCCTTCTGATAAAGCCTTGCCGCCTGTGCACTGCGGGGGAGCGTACGCCGTCACGGCTTTCTTAAGCGGCTGAGCCTTTCCTGCGCGCTGCGCTCTATCTGCCGCCAGAGCGTCTTGAGCTGCTTTTTGTGCGAACAGAGTTTTTCCGTGCAGTTCATGCATTTCAGGTATTCGTTGGTCTTTTCGGAAAAGCGCTCCGGATGCCGGAAAAAGGTGATCTCCCAGCGCAGCAGCAGCACGACGGACAGAACGAGCAGGCTCCAGTAATAGCCGCGCCGCACGAAGAACAGCGGCGTGAACATCATCGCGTAGTCCCAGTTGTATATGCGGCAGGAACTGCAGCATTTGTTTTTAAGCAGCCACGACTGGAATGGGCAGAAGAACAGTATGCATATCATGTCGCATACCGAGTAGAAGCCGCACAGCAGCAGCATGATCCCGTCGTCCAGTATACCCAGCATGTGGAGCGCTCCGAAGACGCCGTTAAAGATGATCCAGACCAGGGCGACCAGAAGCGTCGCATTGTTGTCCGGTATGCTTATGTCGGTATTTCCCGACTTTATGTAGTTGCGGGCAAACTGTTTCTGACTTCCGGGGCTTTCATATCTGGACGGGAAGAAACGCAGCAGCATTTCAAATGCGAAAACGATCCAGGTGACTGCCAGGATGGCAGGATGAGCTACCAGCCCGCTCAGTATTTCGCTGCTGCTTTTGATCCGGAACCGGATATAACTGATCAAAAGCAGAATGAACAGCACAGACCTGTACGCCAGCCGCACATAGTGCAGCATGCTTATCGTGCTGATCTTCCGCCTGCCTTTGCCGTACGAAGGATATGTATACATGCTCATAGACTGATTTCACCAAATCCCCGGATCGTTCCCGAAACGGGGCACTGCCTGTTTATTACTCACGGCGCCGCACATATGCGCGCCACACTACCATGATATGCTTCCTCGGGTCCGCTGTCAAGTACGGCGCGTTCTTCCTGCAGCCGGAACTCGCCGCCCGGCGGTCCGGAAGGGCAGGATCCATATAAATATAAGTTAAAATCATATTTCCGGCCCGACAGCCCTTGACTTGTTAGCCGCGGCTAATTTATAATATCATATGTTAGCTGAGACTAACAATCTGAGCATGTGTGATCAAAGTTGACAGGCATGCGCGGAAAGCATCGATGCGGGAGAGTCATCGGTATAAACAAAATATATAGCAGAGCAGGAGTGAAAACGATATGGCGATAGTGGAATTCAGGGACGTGTCAAGAGTGTACAAAAACGGTGAGCATGAGCAGCGGGCGCTGGATCATGTGGATCTGAGCCTGGAAGAAGGCAAATTCATAGTGGTGCTGGGGCCCAGCGGCGCCGGGAAAAGCACGCTGCTCAACCTGTTGGGCGGTCTGGACAGTCCCACGGAAGGGACCATAACGGTAAACGGCAAGGATATTTCGACGCTTTCGCCCAACGAACTGGCCGAATACCGGGCTGCGTATGTGGGCTTCATATTCCAGAGTTACAACCTGATCCCCACGCTGACGGTGATAGAGAACGTGGCGCTGGTAAAGGAGATCGCGCCACATCCGCTCTCCAGCCACGACATGCTCAGAGCTGTGGGCCTGGCCGACCATATCCACCAGTTCCCCTCCGAGCTTTCCGGCGGCGAGCAGCAGAGGGTCTCCATAGCCAGGGCGCTGGCAAAAAACCCGCACATACTGCTGTGCGACGAACCCACCGGCGCCCTGGACTCGCAGACCGGCGTTGTGGTGCTTAAGCTCCTGCTCTCCATGGCGCGGGACATGGGCAAAACGATAATCATAGTGACCCATAACCAGAACATCGCGAAGATGGCGGATACCGTGATCCGGGTAAAGAACGGCAGGATAGAGGACCGCATCGATCAGGCGCAGCCCCTGTCCGCGGAAGAGGTGGACTGGTAATGCTGCTGAAAAAACTGTTTCGCACTCTTTGGAGGTACAAGGCGCAGTTCATTTCCATGGTGATAATGGTGGCCCTGGGAACAGGTGTGTTCCTGGGCTTCAACGTGGAATGGTATTCGCTGGAAGTAAACACCAAACAGATATACGACGCCACGGGATTCGCGGACTTCCGGATCTATAGCGACAAAGGTTTCAGCGAAAAGGATCTTGAGGCAGTAAAGGCTGTCCCGGGCGTGGATGACGCGACGCGCTTCCTTTCGGTGAATGTGGCGGTAAAGGATGACACGGACACTCTGGCGCTTACGGTCAGCGAAAACATGAACGTGTCGGGCATCCTGCTCATGTCCGGCGAACCCTACGACGCAACCGACACGGAAGGCTTCTGGCTGTCGGATTCCTACGCAGCCGCCAACGGGATAGGTCTCGGCGACGCGATGACGCTGACCTACCAGAGCGTAAACGTGGAAGGTACGGTCAAAGGCCTGGTCAAATCCGGCGAATACCTGATCTGCCTGCCCGACACCACGCAGATGATGCCGGACTACACTTCCTACGGCTATGTGTACATATCGCCGGCCATGCTGGACAAGGCGGTGCCCGCGCTGTACAGGGCGTTCATCGGCTCAGTATACCACCAGATAAACGTGAAGTCTTCGCTGGACAAGGCTGCTTTCGTGGAACTGGCGGACAGGGCACTTGGCACTACCCGGCTGGTACTTTCAAAGGCAGAGACCGTGTCCTGGGCAGAGGCGCAGGGAGAGGTGAATGAGGGAAAGACCATGGCGAGCATACTGCCGGTGCTGTTCCTGGCCATCGCCATACTCACCATGGTGACCACCATGCACCGCATCACCGCCAGCGAGAAGACCCAGATCGGCACATTCAAGGCACTGGGCTTCAAAGACCGCCGCATACTCGCGCATTATTCCGCCTATGCGCTGATAATCGGCCTGATCGGCACGGCTGTCGGCATAGGCGTGGGCTATTGGCTGGGCTGGTTCATAATGAATCCGGACGGCGCGATGGCGACTTACATAGACATGCCTTCCTGGTCGCTGCACGCGCCCGGCTTCACCTGGTTCGTGCTGGCAGGCATAAACGCGTTTCTGACGCTGATCGGGTTTTTGTCCGTGCGCAGGATGCTTGCCGGCACCGCCGCGGACGCGTTAATGCCCTACGCTCCCAAACGCATGAAGCACCTGCGCTTTGAGGAGACCGGGCGCTTCAAGGCGCTGGGCTTCGGCACCAAGTGGAACCTGAGGGACTGCGTGCGCCACAAAGCCCGCAGCGCGATGACGCTGTTCGGCATAGTGGGCTGCATGGAGCTTCTGGTGGGCGGCATGGGCATGAAGGACACCATGGACGCCTTCCTGGACGTGTTCTATGAGAAGGCGATTAACTACACCACCCGCGTGAACCTGGACAGCGAGAACATCACTCTCGAAGAAGGGAAAGCTCTGGCAGAGCAGCTTGACGGAGACTGGGCAGCTTCCCGCGCGATACAGATCGGGGACAAGGGCTATTCCATGGAGGTCTATTCCGTGACCCGGGATAAAGTGCGCTTCGCCGACACGGACATGAACATAGTGCCGCTGACCGACGACGGCGTATACATCTGTTCCCGCATCGCCCGCGACCGGAAGCTAAAGGCAGGCGACACGCTTTCCTTCTCCCCGTACGACAGCGACGAGCATTACACTGTCACCGTGGCGGGAGTGCTGGACTCCATGACCGAGGGCATATTCATGACCGACGTCTTTGCGGACAGTATCGGCATCCCGTACACCGTGTCCTCGATATTCACGGATGAGACCGAGATACCCGAAGACGCGCGCATACTCAACAAGCAGAGCAAGCAGTCCGTAATGGACTCTTTCGACACCTTTATGGACCTGATGAACAAGATGATACTGCTGCTGGTGCTGGCGGCGGTGATTCTGGGCATAGTGGTGCTGTACAACCTTGGCGTGATGAGCTACACCGAGCGCTATCGGGAAATGGCAACGCTGAAAGTGGTGGGTTTTAAGGACGGAAAGATAGGGCGGCTGCTGATCAGTCAGAACCTTTGGCTGACCGTGCTGGGCATAATCATAGGCGTGCCCGCGGGCGTGGGCGTGCTCAAATACCTGCTGGAGGCGCTGGCGTCCGAATATGAGCTTAAACTGGTGCTGGGGCTGCCTACTTGGCTGGTCAGCGTGCTGCTCACATTCGGAGTATCCCTGGCAGTGGGTCTCATGGTCGCGCGCAAGAACCGCCGCATAGACATGGTGGCGGCGCTCAAGACGGAGGAATAAGGGAGAATAAATCATGATCAAAACCACACTGAAGATAGACGGCATGATGTGCGGCATGTGCGAAGCGCACATAAATGACGCAATCCGCAGGGCTTTCAGGGTCAGGAAGGTGAGTTCGTCCAGCTCGAAAGGCGAGACGGTAATCCTGTCCGAACTGCCGCCGGACATCGAAAAGCTCAGGGAAACGGTGAACGCCGCCGGGTATACCTTCGTGTCCGCAAGCACCGAGACCGCCGAAAAGAAAGGCCTGTTTTCCTTCTTACGGAAGAGATAGAAAACGAGGCGGGACGGTCATGGCGATCATGGAAGAATATGCCAGACCGCGCGGCGGTTATTTCGATTTTCAGGTCAAATGCGGCGGAGGCTATGTCATGGATGCGGACGGTAACTATCAAAAACTGTCATAAAGCTTGTCGGTTCCATCAGTTTCAGTTGCCACGAAAGCTGACTTTTCTCCGAAACAGCAGCCGTTTCGCATTTGAATGATCCTCGGAAACCGGGCAAAAGGCCTGTCGGCAAACACGCCGGCGGGCCTTTTCTCTTTATAAAGCAATTTCCTTATACATGGATCGTTATTTCTCTGCGGCAAAGACGTGCGGCGCAAGTTTCGGCTGTCGATTGCCAACCGTCTTCCGGGATGGTATAATTCAGGATGTGATAATATAAAAGTGCAGGAAAAGTCCAAAGGCACGTTTCGCATGTATCCTGAAATTATTCGTAAACGGAGGTCAGCGTATGCAAAAAACGGCGATCGTCAGCGGCACGGGTCACGGGCTTGGCGCCAGTCTCGTCACGGAATTGGTTTACAGGGGCTACAGGGTGATCGCGGGCAGGCTGTGTTTGGAAAAAGAGACAGCGGACGGGCAGACCGTATTTTTGCCGCTGGATCTGAGCAATCAGGGCTCGATCGAGCGTTTTGCGGCGCGCGCGGGGGAACTTGCGCAAAACGTGGATCTGCTGATCAACAACGCGGGCATACTGGGCGACATGCGATCGACCATACGCGACAGGCTCGACAGGGACGATATCCGGCGCGTGATAGAGGTAAACGCGATCGGCACGCTCATGCTCACGAACGCGCTGTATCCGCTGATCGAAAAGGGAGAAGGGAAAACGGTCGTAAACATCTCTTCCGAGGCGGGATCGGTGAGCGAGTGCTGGCGCGAGGGCTGGTTTGGGTACTGTATGAGCAAGGCCGCAAACAACATGCAGGGAGCGCTGGTGCACAACCTGCTCAGGAAGATAGGCGGGCAGGTCGTGCAGATGCACCCGGGACATGTGCGCAGCTACATGCGCGGGCATCTGGACGAGACGGGAAAGCTGACGAGCGAAGAGAGCGCCAGATACATACTCAAAACGCTTCTGGACGGCGAGCTGCCCCGCGAGGACAGGCCTTTGTATATTGATTACGAGGGCACGCGGCTGAGCTACTGAGGCGAAGCTTCCGATCAGTCTGTTCACTCTGCCGCGACTGCCGGATGCCTGATCCCCGCATGCCCGGTGTATACGGCCAGGAGGAAGTAGTAGTTGTCCGCGAGGTAATTGTACCCGCACGGATTGCCTTCCCTGGTGCGCCAGTCCACGCTCTGCACATAGCCGGGCATCAGTCCGGAGTGTGTTAATTCTTTTTCATAGGTATTCAGTATTGCCTTCAGGATGCGGACCGCTTCCTCGCGCATACCGACCCGATACATCGACGTAAGGAAATGGAAGCCGTTCATGCCGCACAATCCGCCGTTTTCATAGCGGCCCCAGTCGCTCATGCAGGGCCAGTGGATCGTGTCCGGATCGGCGACCGGGATCAGGTTCCCGGGGATGCCGTAACGCAGGTCTCCGTATCCATCCGCCTGCATTTTTGCAAGCAGTATCTTAAGCATGTCCCTTCCCTTGTCGGGCGGGATCAGTCCTTCGTCGATCCCCATCGATACGGCAAAAGTGAACATGTAATCATGCATGCGGCCGTCAGCGCTGATCCATCCCGCCATCACGCCTGTTTCGGGGTCATAGAACGTGTCAAAGAAATGAGCGTCGAATAAGGCAAGCTGTTCGGCGTATTTTTCGGCCGCATCTTTCCTGCCTGATTCAATGAGGAGATCACGCAGCTCGCGCAGCGCCCTGTGGCACAGGTAATTGAAATAGATATCTTTATGCCCGAAGGCGAAATTGTCCCACCAGTTTCGCTGCCTGTCCCCGTATTCAACTTTTTCGTCCATGGAATTGCCGGAGAATGGGACTTCGAAGATGCCGTCATCGTCTTTATCGAGGGTCAGGATGAAATCAGCCGTTCTGAGCGCGTAGGGCAGCAGCTTTTCGGCGAATTCCCTGTCCCAGTGCGCAATGCCGCAGGTCGCGATGATGCTCGCCGGCGTGGAATCGATAAACCCGCACATCGGTTCCCTGCCTTTGGGGCGATTTATATACGAGAAATTCACTTCGCCGTCATCGGCCTGCGCATACAGAAACCCATTCAGGATCTGCCGTTTGAAGGTCTCCCTCACCAGCTTGAAAAGCGGGTTTTCGCCGCCCATGAGCTGCATTAGGTCGCTCTTCATGTGGACCGCCAAATGCCCTCTGCCGTGCAGCATGATGTTGTCGCCCATATCGAAGTATTCTCTGTTGAGCGCAAACGAGTTCATCCACTGACGGCGCAGCCCGTTCCAAGCCTCGTCGCCGCCTCCCTCAAAATCGAGGTCCGGGTAAACTTCTTCCATGATCTCGAAGTGAATGCCGGAAGCGCCTGAGGCGGCGGACCTGAACGTGAGCCTGGAACAGCCGTAGTGTAGGGCATGCATCTGATTGTGATATCCGTAATTCTCGGCGCCCAGATCCAGACCGGTGTATTCCCGGGAAGTTATCAGTTCTTCTTCGCAGGTCACGCCTTCGTCGGCGCTTATCCTGACCAGCCCGAAATCCGGGAAGTGGATGATGAGCGGGAGCGAATACTGCGTTGCGAACAGGCAGTTTTTATTGCGGCTGTTTTTCTTTTTGTGCTCGTCCGCCCATATCGTAAGCGGAGCGCGCCTGATGGAAAAGCAGATCTTCATCAGGGGCCCTGACGTGATTTCAAACGTGAATGAAAAACGCCTATCGTCTTCCATCGTAAATGCCTGCCTCGCGCCCGCGGCGTTTTCAAAGACCAGCGTGTTCTCCCGCCTTACGGTCTTTTCCTTGAGCGGCGGCTGCTTCTCGAACGCCGGGCATATCGCTCCGTAAGAAGGCATCAGGACGCTGTAAGTGCCGTGCCTGTCCCAGTCGCGGCCGCCCGATTCCACGCCAAAGAACATTAACCTGCCTTTCGCGGAGTCGAAAGTCAGGGACGTGTAGTTGCTGTTGAAGGTCGAGAATACGGGGTGCTCATGCTTAAAGCGCATATTTCCTCCTGCTTGGGATCATGAAGGCATTTTGTGCGTGCGCACGTGTCGCGATCCCGCTTTTGCCGTGCCGCAAGGCTGTATATAATTGCGACGGATCGCTCCCGTATAGGTAAGATTTCCGGTAAACCCATACGGGTGCCGCGCTTGCGGACGCGGCGCTTCCGCCCGCCCGGCGTTCGGAAGCGTATTTCCATAATAAGCTTCATTCAGTTCGGTGTCAAGTGCGATGCCGTTTTCCATATGCGTCTGTCAGAAACAGGAATGCCGTGGGAGAAGTTCAACCCCGGCTTTATTGCAGTTTCTAAAATCATCTGATATACTAAACCTGTCGGCGTAAGAGCCGCATACAATTCAATAACTGTTTTCCTATGAAGAGTGCGCGAGAGACAAGCTCGCTGACCGCACGACAACCTGCCGGGAACGGTAAGGTGCCAAAGCTTGACCGATAGGAGGAGATACGGGCAGTCCTGTCGGTAACGATGGGACTGTTTTTTGTTGCACTTTATTCATGAAAACGGAGGAGAGAGAACGTGATAATTGAAGAAAAAGCCAGGGAAGCAGTATAACTATTTTTACAGAATCCGTACTGGCGGGAGTATTACGAAACCGCGCCGTCGGAATACTCAAAACGCAGGGCGGAGCTGGCGTTCTATTGGAGCGTCGAAACTAACGAAAGCAAGGTCGACGAGGCAATGGCGGAGGCGAAGGAAATTGAAAAGCATTACAGCCTCGATGACTGCAGGCACGAATTTAAGTACAGCGGGAACGATCCCGGTCGGCTTCACTGGCTAAAACGAATAGAAGAGCTATCAAAAAAGGGGGAATAAAACATGAGCGGGCAATTCGATCTTTTCATGCGCAATCCGTATTACAGGGAGATGTACGAAAACGCGCCCACCGAGAAACTGAAGCGCCATTTCCGGCGCGCCTGGGGCGATCCGACTTATGTAGCTGAAGAAAACGAGGATACGCATCTGTCCAAGCCTGAGGTCGAGTATCTCGCAGAATACGCCGTTGGCGGTATGGAAAAAGCGTTCTTCAGGAAATGGCTGGCCAGATTTGATCAGATGGACGAAGATGACAAATAAATTCAAGCCGGGCTCGAAAAAGAAATTGAAACTTCAAACCCGGGATGTTAGAATAGACCCGAAGGCTATGCTACAATTACACCGTGAGAAGGAGGTGGCGGTAATGAGTCTGGGAAGCAACATTACTGAAGCGAGGAAACTGAGAGGTCTTACGCAGGAGAAGCTGGCGGAGCTGGTGGGCGTGAGCTTTCAGGCGGTGAGCAGCTGGGAAAGGGACGAGAACCTGCCCGACACAGCGCGGCTGATGCCGCTGGCCAAAGCGCTCAATACATCGCTTGATTCGTTGTTTAGCGAAAACAGGCACGAATGGACGCTGAAAGCGCCGCATTCCGATCCGGAGCACATGTACACGTACATCAAAGCAAAAGCTCAGAGCGAAAAGCTGGATCAGACGCTGAAAGCGCTGCCGCTGATACGTGAGAAGCACAAAGGGCAGGTGCGCAAGGGAATGGTCGACCATGCGCCGTATATTACGCATCCGCTCACGCTGGCCTGCCATGCCATGGCGATGGGCATAGTCGACGACGACGTGATCGCCACGCTGCTGCTGCACGACGTGATAGAGGACACCGACACCAAGCCCGGGGAACTGCCCGTGAATGCGCGTGTTCGAGAAGTGGTGTGTCTCGTGTCTTACAACACATACAAGGGCGATAAAGAGAAGATCAAACCGGAGTACTACGGAAACATAAAGAAGAATCCGCTGGCGTCGCTCGTGAAGTGCATAGACCGCTGCAACAACTTAAGCTGCATGGCGGACGGCTTTACGCGCGAAAAGATGGCGACGTATGTGGTACAGACGGAGAAATACGTGATCCCGCTGCTGGATGTGGTAAAAGCCGTGCCCGAATGGAACGATGCCGCCTGGCTGCTGAGCTATCAGATCACCGCGCTGCTGGAGACGTTCAAGAGGCTGCTGTGAATTTGGATTTGAAAGGCAGGGGTTCAGTATGAAGAAAGAGGTCGATATAACTTCGGAATGGCGCTGCCAGGACCTTCCCGAGCCGATTGTAATCTTACTGGAAAAGTGGCAGGGCATAGCCGATGAAGAGATGAAGATATACGAACTTGAGTGGACGGCGAAACTGGTAGAGACGAGGTTTTCTTACAAAGGCATCAGATACTCTATAACACCGGATACATTCGGCATTCCCCAGGACCTGGGTGAACGCCTTCAGGACGGTCCCTGGGTAGAGGAGAAGTACGGAGGCGGGATCGATTCCGACCTCAGAAAGATCGAAGGCGTGAGATGCGTGCAATCCTTCGGCTTCCTGGACTGAGCATCGCGAATAATAGCGCCATGCTTGTATTCTACGGTTTGAAAGGAGGTAGTAATTGATGCCGACCGATAATGAATCCAACAAGTTAGACCTGTGTCACATATACGGGATCGAGGATGCCAAGGAAGCCTATAAACAGCTGGAAGTTGAATTCGTGAAAGGTTACGGCGACGAGACTAAACTTGAAGACGGCACTCTGCTGCACGATAATTATGAATGCGATGAAGGATATCGCGTGCTTCTGCGCTGCAAAAGCTGCGGGGTTCTGCTGCTCTGTCAGGTGTCCAGCTATTTCTCGATGTCTGACGGTCCCGACGGTTATTATGAAGATATTATCCCCGTTTGGTCAGAGGAGGAAGCTGACCTGCTGAATACTTTGCTTGGTCCCGGGGAATTTGCCGATCACCCGTTCCGGCATCTCAGAGGCAGTAATCATGAATACTGCTGGACTCGCGGGGAACAGCCTCATCCTATGGATATCGAAAAACTGAAAAGGTCGATAGAAAAAAAGTACAAGGACAAGCTCCAACGCAGGAAAGGATAAATGTCGTCCGGCATGCGACCTGAATAAAGCCGCCCCATGTTATACTTACGGCGTAATGAAGAAACAGGAGGAACACAAAAATGTACGGAGCGATACTCGGGGACATGATAGGAGCCCCGTATGAGTTTGACATGGGGAACAAATCAAAGGTTTTCCCGCTTTTCGGCCGCAGCTCACAGTTTACCGACGACACGGTCATGACTGTCGCGGTGGCGGAAGCGCTGATGGATTCCGTTGACAAAAGCGACGATGAGATCAGGGCTGCGCTCGTTGCCTCCATGCGCAAATGGGGCAATGAATATCCGAATGCGGGGTACGGACAGAGATTCTATGCGTGGCTCCGGTCAAAGGATCCGAAGCCCTACGGCAGTTACGGCAACGGTTCCGCGATGCGCGTCGCATCCGCCGGCTGGCTGTACGATACGCTGGAACAGACCAGGCATATTGCGAAACTGACCGCGGAGGTCACGCATAACCATCCCGAGGGGATCAAGGGCGCGGAAGCCACCGCAAGCGCGATCTATCTTGCCAGGACCGGAGCAAGCAAGGCGGATATCAAAGACTACATCATCAGAGAATTCGGCTACGATCTTTCAAGGACCTGCGACGAGATACGTCCGGATTACCGGCATGTTGAGAGTTGCCAGCAGACCGTCCCCGAAGCGATCACCGCTTTTCTGGAAGGGAACGATTTCGAGGATGTGATAAGGACAGCCGTATCACTGGGCGGAGACTGCGATACACTGACCTGCATCGCGGGAAGTATCGCGGAAGCGTTTTACGGTGTTCCGGATGAGCTGAAAGCAGAGTGCAGGAAAAGGCTGCCCAAGGACATGCTGGTTGTGCTCGACAGGTTTGACGAGCGGAGAGCAGCAGCGAAATAAGAATTCCGCGATCCGTTTCCGGACGGGAATGAGAAGATCGAGGATGCCGTCAATGCTTATAAGGCTGAAACGAAAAAAGAGAGCCTGTTTGCCGTAATCTGCCGTCAGCATAAACGGAGAATGAACCGAAACCTGATAACTGTTCCAATATGTACAAAAGCCGCCTTTAACCTGCTGCGTACAGGTTGAAGAGCGGCGTTTTTTCAGGTATAATACATACGGATGGAATTAGCACAATCAGAGGACATTAGTGGAAACAAAACCTATGAAACGTCTGTTTCTCATACTGATCTGCTCGGTGATCCTATTCACGGCCCTGTCCGCCTGCGCTGCCATCGAGTATCTGACACTGGAAGAGTTATGGCAGATCGAAGGCCCGGCGGCCGTTCATGTCGTGGCAAGGACAAAGGAACCCACAGGATTATCAGGCGGATATCATACCAGTAAAACCCGGTGGCAGTGGGAGATCAAAACAGAAGCCGGCAGCTTTCTGCCTGTCGTTCTGTATGTCGACCATGCCCAATATGAAGCCATGAGCCTCAGCGAGCGCAGCTTCGTACTCAACCACAAGGAATGCGACCTGACTATTGAGGTCAGTGCGAACGGTGGCTGGAAAGACACAAAAGTCAGCGGCGTGTCAAAACCGTTGACATCGAGCGACATAGGTCCGCTCCTGCTCAAGTCACTTGGCCTGATCGCCTTTATGGGAATTCTGTTTCTCATCTTTTTCCCGACAGACAGGTCAGGCTCCAGATCTCAGGACAAATACATTAAAAAACACGGTTGCTTGCGGTAAATGGCATACAGTACACCACCCATAAGGGGATCGTCGGGAACGCCATTCTCGGGCATATGGTCGCGGGCGATGTCGGGGCGCTGATCGGCGCCATGAGTTCCGAGCAGGTCCATTCCGATAACGAGTTCACTTTTCTGGTGTATTACAACGGCGGGAGATACGGGAAGAAAAAAGTGGTCGAAAAAGTGAGGCAGTCGAGCGCCAGATTCAAGATCCTGGTCGATAAGCTGGAAGATGACTGAATACGAACGCGGAGGAGCATCAATAATGGCAGAATCAACTCCCAAACTAAACATACTCTTCATCGGCAACAGCCATACGTATTTCAACGATATGCCTGTGAAGGTGCGGTGCAGAGCGATCGAAGAAGGGTATGACTGTCGCGTGACCATGCTCGCGCATCCCGGCTGGTTTCTGGCGCAGCATGCCGCCGAACCGGAAGCGCGGTTCAACATCCTGTACGGAAACTATGATTACGTCGTGCTCCAGGAGCACGCCCATCCGTTTGGACCGGAGGACAAATTCCGCGAAGCTGTGTTAGCGTTGAACGCCATGATCAGAAGAGCGGGGAGCATACCGGTCATATACGAATGCTGGGCGAAAAAGGATGAGCCGGAGAAGCAGGCTTATATGAACGAGGTGCACGAAAGGCTCGCATTGGAGACGGGCGCGCTGCTAGCCCCTGTCGGCAGGGAATGGTGGGGCTATATGAAAAGCTGCCCGGACCTGGAGATGTACGCCGCAGACGGAGCCCACGCCTCTGACGCCGGATCGGATTTCGCCGCTAAGCTGATATGGGATGAGATAAAAAAAGACGTACTTAGCAACGGGCGCCGGACGGATAAACGTCGGTAAGGGCGCCTTCATGATCAAAAAAACAACGGATCGGGGCATGACTATGAACGGAATGAGGAAGAAGTTTTCCACTGAACTTGCGTATTTACTTGGCATCGCGATGATCGCACTGTCGGCGGCACTCATGCAGCGGGCTAATTTCGGCATGTCCATGGTGGTGGCGCCGGCCTATATCCTGCATCTCAAACTGTCTCAGATTTGGAAGTGGTATTCTTTCGGCGTATCGGAATACCTGCTGCAGGGCGTGCTGCTGGTCGCGCTCTGTATGGTAATGCGCCGTTTCAAAAAGGGGTATATATTCTCGTTCGTGACGGCAGTGTTTTACGGACTGCTGCTGGACGGGTTTATCGCGCTGATAGCGCCCTTTCACCTGGGCGGCATCGCGGGCAGGATCGTATATTATACAGCGGGGCTCGTGATCTGCGCGGTGGGTGTAGCGCTGGTATTCCATACCTACATAGCGCCGGAAGTATATGAGCTTTTCGTGAAGGAATTGTCCGAGAAGACGGGCGCCGCAACGAGCAAGGTCAAGACCATATATGACTGCGCGAGCTGTGTGATAGGAATAATCCTGTCATTCCTGTTTTTCGGATTCGGGCGGTTTGAGGGCGTAAACATCGGCACGGTGATCTGCGCGCTGGTCAACGGATGGATGATCGGACGGTTCAGCGCTTGGCTGGAAAAGAAGTTTGAATTCAGGGATGCGCTGCCTCTTAGGAAGTATTTCGAATAAACCGATCCCGCTGCGCCGGGGATTGAAAGAATACAGCGCAATTTCCGGGCGTTACGCGAAGCGATGGTCATTATCCGGACGGAAAACCATGGCGCAAAAGTGCAACACGGTGGCACGAGACTCGAAGATCGATAAGCATAAGCTAAATCAGAAAGGACGGCAAAATGGACATCATCAGCAGATTTGATCCGGTCAACGCGCAGAAAGCGCACGGCGACACCATACTGGCAGGTCCCGTGCTCCCGGAGGGCCTCCTTTCCCCGTTCGATCACGCTTGGGGATACCTGAGCGGTCCCGGAGCGATGGAGGAGCATAGGCACCACAAGGAAGAAGTATACATATTCACAAAGGGGAGTGGATATGTCGTCGTTGACGGAACGCGCTATGCTGTCGGACCGGGAGACGTGGCGTATATTCCGCCGGATGCGCTTCACAGCGTGGTGAACGAAACTGAGGACGAAATTATGTGGGCGGCTTTCTGGTGGGATATCGTTGCTCCGAGAAATAAGGACGGCAGCCCCGCAGGGGAAGAAGACCCGGAGCAGTGCAATGTTTTCAATGACAGATAGCTCAATAAATTAGAGCGAAGGCATTGAAATCAGAGCGTAAGTTTCCGCGCGGACACGACGGGAATGCAGAATGGGTGAATGAAATGAAAACGGTGATCATCAACGCGAGCCCGAGAAAAAACTGGAACACGGCGCAGCTGCTGAAGGAAGCCCAGCGAGGGGCTGAGTCAGTCGGCGCGGAAGCGGAATATGTGGATCTGTACGACCTGAAATTCACCGGCTGCCGAAGCTGCCTGGCATGCAAACTGAAGGATTTTGCGCATCCCGGCTGCGCGTGGAAAGACGAGCTTTCGCCTTTGATCGCGCGCATACTTGCCGCCGACGCGCTTATCATAGGAACTCCGATCTACTACGGCGAGCCCACCGCGCAGTTCCGCGCGCTGATGGAGAGGCTTGTGTTCTGTACGATGCCTTACCAGCAGGGCAGTTATTTCAGCGGTCGTGTGAACGCGGGGTTCATATACACGATGAACGCGCCGAAAGCGTATTATGAAACGGAATACCTGCCGTATCTTACGAGGATAGAGGGGCTGTTCAGGATGGCGCTTCACGGCAATACCTGCAGCTGCGCGTCCTGCGACACGCTGCAGGTGAAAGACTACTCCAAATACGACATGGCGTATTTCAGCGAAGAGGAAAAGCGCAGGCATCGCGGCGAGCAGTTCCCGGCAGATATGGAAGAGTGCTTCAAAATGGGCGCTGAGCTGAGCAGGCAATGAATGCAGCGGATTCCTTTGGCTGTATCTTTTCTACCGGTCGGTCGTTCTCTGGGCTTCCTCAAATACGCGCTTCATTCTCAGATCGGGTATGATCCACGGAGCAAACGCCAGGACCAGCAGAGGACAGGATGCGTAGTGCGCGCCGGAAATGAAGGTTAATGCCAGAGCTATCAGTTCTATGCCGATAGACCACATTTCCTTGCGGCTCTCGTTGACCGCTGCTTTTAATACGTCGCAGCCGCTGGATCTGACGATCGTCTTCTCAAGCAGCAGGTAGCTGAGTGCGCATGCCAGATTTAGCGCCACATATACTCTTACCGGCATCATGGCGAAGTGTGACTTTCCGACCCAGCCGGTGGAAACGGGAATGAAGGACAAAAGGAATAAAAACAGCAGATTTGACCACAGCACTTTGCCGTCGATCTCCCGGGTGACCTGAAGCAAATGATGGTGGTTGACCCAGTTCGTTCCGACGAGGATAAAGCTGATCAGATAGCAGGCGATCAGCGGCATTATGGCCACCAGATCCGACCATTCATTTCCTTCAGGCAGATCGATCAGCAGGACTGTGATCGTGATGATGATGGCAATAACCCCGTCGCTGAAAGCTTCCAGCCGTCCTTTAGTCATTTCCCGTCGTCCCTTTCAATTGCGTTTGGCGGCACGTATCCGCCGTTTTTTAGCCCATGCGGGCAGTTCATATGCATGCCTGTTTTTCGGCATGCATCATCAGTAACGCTTCACAGCCTCTCCGCCACGCCGCGCAGTATGCGCTGCGCATCAGCCGTTATCCGCCCCAGCGGGTCGGGACCGACATTTATCAGGTAGTTGATCCCCATACCGTTCAGCTTGCGCTTGATGGAGTATATCTTATCCACGCTCTTCCAGTTGTGGTCGTGATAGGAGAAGCCCCAGGTGTCATTAAGTGTCGCGGCGGTCTCGTACAGGCCGTAGACGGAGGGTTTCAAACCGCCTATCGAATTCATATCCGCCGTCCTGCCCGCCACATCCTCGATGCTGTCGGGTATCTCGTTATCGCCCAGAGAAACATAATCGTACGCGCCGTTGCCCAAGCGTGAATTGACGAGGCAGTTTGGCTGATACTTTTTCACCGCTTCATAAATGCGCCGGCTTTGATCGTTGCTGATCGTAAAGGGCACGTCGAACCAAATCAGGCATAATTCGCCGTAACCGGTCAGTATCTCTTCGATCTGCGGCATGATCTTGTTCTCGAAGCATACGGAGAAGTCCTTTTTCTCTTCGTCGGAAAAATCCCAGCTGTTGTCCCAGGTCGTACCCGCGTTCTTCCATTGATTGGACAGGTAGCCGCCGCCGTTCGGTTCGTGCCAGTCGAGATCCTGGGAATAATACAGTCCCAGCTTCAGGCCGTGTTTATAGCAGGCTTCGGCGAGTTCCGCCATGACGTCGCGGCCGAACGGCGTCGCGTCGGCTATATTGTACTTGTCGACACGCGACCTGAACAGCGCGAACCCATCGTGATGCTTGCTGGTCACGACGAGATATTTCATGCCGCATTCGACCGCAAAGCGCACCCATTCCTCGGCGCTGAAGTATACGGGGTTGAAAGCTTTTGCCAGAAGCTCATACTCGGCGTTGGGGATTCGGAAGTACGACTGCGCCCATTCTGCGTAGGAGCGGACCTTCTGCCCTTTGTATTCGCCTCCCAGCAAGGAATAGAGCCCCCAGTGGACCATCATTCCGTACTTGGCTTCTTTAAACCATTCATGCGCGCTATTCATTTCTTTTCTCCCTCGGTGCGTTTTTGCCGAAAACGGCGGTCTGTAATCATTTTATCATAAAGTCGGCTCTTTCTTGAGAGTCCGTGCCGATGTTCATACAGTCGGATCAGGGGTTTCCTGCGTGATGTTCACAGCAGGACTTGGACAAGTGATTCTATCTATGCGAAAGATGCGCACTGTCAACGAAATAACTGTGAGAAGAACTGCACAGGACAGGCGTCGGGTTTCCGAAACCCGGCGTCATCCGCAGGGCCTTTATCCGTGCATCGGGCATTGATGCGGGCAGTCTTCGCACTTGCGGTTTTTATCCGTATACTTCATCGGTCCGAACGCGCCTTTTCCCATCCAGCCGCGTTCGGCTTTTTCTCCGCACTTGGGGCAGCAGGCTTCATTGCGCTTGTCGATTGTCGTAAGCAGTTCGAATTCGTGTCCGCATTTTGAACAACGGTATTGATAAAGCGGCATCGTATTTCCTCCGGGCAGAAATATATGATATTATAACCCGTGCTGCCGCCAAACGCAAGAACAGGCTATGGCAGAAACATTGACTGCGTGCCTGACGGACATGCTGCGAACCTCTGTTAATTTGATTGCGGAGCGGTTTGGTGGTATAATCCGATCAGAACAAGAGTGACAGGTCGGGATACTGCGGGGGACAAAATGACAAGCAAGCGGATACATTCATATACAGATGATCACACTTTCTGCTCAGAATGCCTTTTCAAAGATCGGGAAGCATTTTGGGATCGATCCTGGGAGTCTGTCTCGCCTGACCGTATATCAACGTACGTATCGGCTTTAGATATGTCCGAGGATGATATGATCCGCTTCCTGAAAATGAGGCATGCCAAACGGGTTTGCGACGCCGGCTGCGGCTGCGGTATCTATTCGCTTAAGCTGTCGCGATTCGGATTTATCGTGTCCGGCTTCGACATCGCGGAAAACGCTGTTTCGCTGACCAAAGCACTCATATCTCAGAACGGGTATCCGTCAGAGACATTCAGGAAGGCAGGCGTTCTTTCCACCGGATATGCGGACGGCTGCTTTGATGCGGTCATAGCCAGAGATGTGATCGATCATATGCCGATCAGGCAGGGGATGGAAGCGGTGAAAGAACTGCTGCGCATCGTTCGGCCCGGAGGCTGTGTACTGCTGACATTGGACACGACGGACAGCGGATACGAATCGGAACCGCATACAACGAATGACGAGGGGGACTATTTATTCCATGACGGCAAATGGAACGGAATGGTGTTCCACCCGTATACCGTCCATGATATTGAAAAACTGGCGAACGGGATCGCGTACACGATACTGTCCTCGGATGATCACGGCTTTACTGTCGCACTCGAAGCGAAAGCGTAGACATGTTCAGGTGCGGCTTTATGTCTGCAAGCCCCGCCATGTCTGCCGTTTAACGGAAGCTTTAGCTTCGGACAGCCGCAGCCGGGAAGCTATTTGTTGCGGAACATTGCGATCCGGAGTATAATTATACTCGGCTCTTTGGCAACATGGTCAGCTTTGATACTTTTGCCGGAGACAAAACCGGAAGCAGGAAGGAGACCGTTTTAAATGAGAGACTCATTGCGGCAGCTATGCGGTCAGTTTATTGAGGCCAGGGATATTATCCGGAAAGCGTTCAAATGGGATGACACCAATATACCGCCGGTCTGTGCGAATCTGTTCTGCGCCAAAGGCCGCGTACCGGACGCGGACAAGCTGCTTTACTGCCGGGATCTTATAAAGCAGAACACTGGGATATTTTCATCCTTCCGGGGGAATATACGCACTCCTTTGGCGTGCATGCTTTCCATGGAAGACGATCCGGCCGGGAAATTCGACAGGGCGCTGAATATCTATAAGCAGCTAAAGGAGCATTTCTTCGGTTCGGATTATCTGGCGCTGGCCGCGTTCATGCTGACGGGATATGATTGCACGGAAGAACGGATCTCCCGCGGCAAACGGATATACCGTCTCATGAAAGATGAGCATCCGTTCCTGACATCTTCGGAAGACAGTATTTACGCGGTGATGCTCGCCTGGTCCGAGCAGTCTGATGAAGCGCTTATCGCGGATATGGAAAACTGCTATCATGTGCTGAAAGAACGGTTTCACGACGGCGATTGCGTCCAGACGATGACACATATCCTTGCCATGGAGAACGGGAACGCCGACGCCAAGTGCGGGAAGGTCTTTACGCTTTATGACATGCTCGCTCAGCAGGGCGTAAAGTATGGAAAACACCATCAGATGGCGACTCTGGCCGCGTTGGCGATGACAGACGCAGACCCTGCCGGCCTGGCGCGGGACATGATCGATGTCGACGCGTTTTTATCCGGGCAGAAAGGATACGGATTCTTCGGGATCGACAGGAAGACCCGCCTTATGCATGCCGCAATGATCGTATCGGATGAATACATGTCGCGTGACGCAGTCGATACAGCCGCGCTCACGGGAACGATCGCTATGATCATAGCGCAGCAGATGGCAACGTGTGCGGTCATCGCTTCGACCACGGCAGTGAGCGCTGCGACCTCGGCTACATCCTGACAGATCGCCGAAAAACTGATATTGCCTGCTTTGCCGGGAACAGACGTCACCGCCTGTTCCCGGTTTTTATGTAAAGGACATTTCCGCCTTGAACGCCTTGACGCCGGAATACAGGGAAGGACGGAGCCCGCGCGGCGAGGGATGGTGAGCCATCCTTTTCATAAATTAACATATTTGCCGCTTGACAGATATATCGTCTGGCGATATAATAGCATCACGATGTATCGAGAGGCGATATAACGTAAAGCGATGGAGGCGATTATATGGTGGAAAGCATCGCACTGACAGAAGCCACATATTATATTTTACTGTCACTGGTCAAGACCCGGCACGGCTACGGCATCATGCAAATGACCGAGGAATTGTCCGGGGGGCGGGTGCATCTGGCGGCGGGTACGCTGTACGGCGCACTGAGCGCCCTGACGGCGAAAGGGTGGATAATTCCGCTCCCGTGCGAGGATGAAAGCCGCCGCAAGGAATACTGTCTGACCGAAAAAGGGCGGCTGGTGCTTCGCGCGGAAGTGGAAAGGCTTAGGGAACTGGCGGACAATGGGGAAAGTATACTTGGGGAGGAATAAGCAATGGAAAACAGGAAAACGATCCGGAAATGGTTCTGGGTTTGGTCTTTTGAAAAGGAAGAAGAATGGCTGAACGAAATGGCGATGAACGGCTGGCTGCTGGACGGAGTCAGTTTCTGCACCTATCACTTTGTGCGCTGCGAGCCCGGCGAGTACAGCGTCCGGCTGGAAATGCATCCATATGACGAAGCCTATCTGTCTTTTATGGAGGAAACCGGCGCGGAATACGTGGGACGGATGGCGATGTGGATATACTTCCGAAAGAAGACAGCAGACGGGGCTTTCGACCTCTTCTCCGATATTGATTCCAAGATCCGGCATCTGGACAAGATCGGCAAAATGCTCGCCTGGATCGGCGGCGGCAATCTGCTCATCGGCCTCGCAAACACGTTCAATCCCGTCCGCATAGGATGGATCAATCTTCTTTGCGCTACGCTCCTCATGTATGGGCTGGGCAGGATCCATGGGAAAAAGGAAGCGCTGGAAAAAGAAAGGCTTCTGCACGAATAAACCGGACATTTCTTTCTGTGCCTGGCGAAGTTTGCGGCGACTTGTCCGTCATGTGCGACGCAGGCTGCCGGGCTGACGAAAAGCCTATTTGAGCAGATTGGAAATGAAAACATCCTTGCTCTGCCCGGGCTTTGATGGTATAATCATAAAAAACGCTGGGAGGGGATAAGCTATATGAAGTTTGAAACTTTACACAGCGATATGGTCGCTGCAATGAAAGCGCATGACAGGGAAAGGAAAGCGGTGATCTCCACGCTGATCGCCGACGTCAAAAAGGCCGCCATCGACGCGGGCACGCGTGACGACATAAGCGAGGAACTGGTGGATCAGGTGATACTGAAATCGCTCAAGACAGCCAAGGAACAACTGGACACCTGCCCTTCCGAGAGAGCCGAACTTAAGGCGGAGTATCAATACAACTATGACGTGATCAGCGAATACGCTCCCAAAATGATGTCCGAGGATGAGATCCGACGGTTTTTAAGCGAAAACTTTTCGGAGATCATAGAGACAAAGAACAAGGGACAGATCATGAAAGTCGTTATGCCCGCGCTCAAGGGCAAGGCTGACGGCAAGCTGATCAATGCCGTCGTGGCCGATGTATGTAAGTAATCCGGCGTTCTGCCGAATAGCCGAAAGAGATATATCCGAGTTTATTATACGGCAATAAAACAAATGGGGGTGCTGCCTGAAAGCAATGCCCCCATTTGTTTATGCTTTGCCGTGCCTGCCGCGCAAATCGGCCTTGCATTAATGTTTATTTTGAGTTAATATATTATCAACAGCTTCGCATTTCGGTGTGATGCAAAAAAACAAGGAGGTATCCGTATGAAACGCTTGCTCTGTATGCTGTTGGCATCGCTGATGCTGGTCCTCTGTCTTCCCGCTTCCGTGGCGGAAGAAGTGCCGACCCTGACCCTGTGGGTCCCCGACAACCCGAATGTCAGCGACTGGAAAGACAATGAACAGACCAAGTATATCGAAGAAGCGCTCGGCGTCGATCTTGAATTCGTTAAGATGCCCAATGATTCCAAAGAGTATCAATCGAAGATAGATCTCGCGATGTTTGGCGGCGGAGAGGATCTTCCGGATATCATCATGACCAACTTCAGCCTGAGCCTGGTTCAGCTGCAGCTCTACGCGGAGGCGGGATACGTGGTTGACATCACCGATTACGTCAAGGAGTCCACTCCCCAGCTGGATGCCAACCTCGCCGATCTGAACGCCAATCCTCTTTCCAAAGAGGAATATATCGCCTATCTGACCTCTCCCGACGGAAAGATCTACGCCATGGGACAGGCAGGTACCAGCGTGAATAACTCTGTTTCCGAAGGCCGAAGCGTCGTATACGGCGAATGGCGCGATGCTTACCTGGAGTATGCCGGCCTTGATGAGCTTACCACTATCGAACAATTCAAGGATATGCTCATCTATTTCCGCGATAATGATATGAACGGAAACGGCGACGCCACCGATGAGATCCCCATGCTGAGCTACAAAGACTACTTCATGAAGTGTCTGTATCGTCAGCTGATGAATCCGTTCGTATTCTCTCAGGAGCACTATTTCTACAACGATGACGGAACCGTTATCCTGTCCGTTACTACCGATGACTTCGCTGAGGGCGTCAAGTTCATCAAATCCCTGTTTGATGAAGGACTGATCCCCACTCTGTCCATCACTCAGGACCAGACGCAGTTTAAAGCGATCTGCACTGCCGAACCCAATACCGTCGGCGTGCTCGGCAACTATTCTTCTTCCATATTCCCGTCCTCCGATCCCCGCCGCGCCGGATACTTCCCCCTCGGTGCTCTGGAAGGACCCACCGGGCTTCGCCAGTGCGCCCAGACCCCCAATATTCCCGGCGCCCGCTATATCGTGACTTCCAAGTGTGAGGATGTCGAACTTGCCATCAAGCTGGGCGACCTGCTGTCGAGCCGCGATATGAGCATTTGGAACCGTTACGGCATGGAGAATGTCAACTGGGTGCGCCTCACGGGCGATGAGGTCGGCGAAAGCGAATACAGTTCCCTGGGCTACACGGGCGACTTCAACATGATCAACGACGTCTGGGGCAATCCTCAGAACATCAACTGGGCCGAGACCGGCTGCACCGTCAAGGACGGCTCCGACTTCGGATCGCGCCTTCTTTCCAAGACCGGCACCGGAAAGTACAGCCACACCGCTGCTATCGGCGCCAACATCATCAATGAGGTCCGTTTCGCGAACAAGGAAAACTCCATGTTCGGACTGATCTTCACCGCGGAGGAGCAGGAGATCATAGCCGAGTATCAGAGCGCGATCGAAAGCTATATCGAGGAGTCCTTCACTAAGTTCGTGACCGGAAAGATGGACATCGACACCGATTTCGATGCATTCGTGGCTGAGCTTGAGAATATGGGCATGAATGAGTATCTTGCAGCCGTACAGTCCTGCTGGGACCGCATGCATTAATGACAGGTTGCCGCTTGTCCGTAAATAATTCCTGACTCAGAAAGAGGGAGGAGCTTTCCGCTCCTCCCTTCCAAAGTTGTTCAGCCGTACCACCTTGCCATAAAGGAGTTGCCGACCATGGAAAAACTGAGCAAGAAATACAAACGTTATTGGCAGCTGTATCTTTTCCTGCTGATTCCTGTTGCATATGTTCTCATATTCAATTATATACCCATGGTTGGTGTTCAGATCTCCTTTAAAAAACTGAAGATCACCAACACGATATGGAACGCTCCCTGGATCGGACTGGAGAACTTCCAGAGATTTCTGGGGTCGTATCAGTTCCTGGATATCCTGCTCAACACGGTCGTACTGTCCGTGTATTCCGTTTTAGCTGCCTTTCCTTTTCCGATCCTGTTTGCTCTGACATTGAATGCGATTGAGAAGAACCGTTATAAAAAAACGATTCAGACCATTACATATATACCTCACTTTATTTCCGTCGTAGTATTGGTCAGCATAGTGAACCAGGTGCTGCACCCCATGACCGGCATATACGGCGTTTTATTCAAAGCAGTCACCGGGCGGATGCCGGAAGACTTGATGGGGATCCCTTCCGCGTTTCCGCACATCTACGTATGGTCCAGTGTCTGGCAGAACTTCGGCTACAACTCCATTATTTATTTTGCGGCATTGAGCAGCGTCGATCCCGAACTCCATGAGGCGGCAAAAGTAGACGGTGCCAGCCGGTTCCGCCGCGTGCTGCATGTGGATGTTCCGGCTATCCTGCCGACGATCACCATAATGCTGATCTTACGCATGTCTACGGTGATGACCATAGGCTTCCAGAAAGTGTATCTGATGCAAAACACGTTAAATCTTGAAACGAGCGAAGTCATTTCCACTTATGTTTATAAGAAGGGCTTGGCATCCGGCGTATCAAACGATTATTCATACTCGACCGCTGTCGACCTGTTCAACTCCGTCGTAAACCTTCTGCTTGTAACGGTGTCGAATACGATATCCCGCAAGGTCAGCGAAACCAGTCTGTGGTAGAGGAGGTGTGACAAATGAACGCAAGATACATATCTGCCGTAAAGCCTGCTCGTATCAAAGACTCCTCGGGTGATCGGATCTTCTTCATCTTCTGCTATTCCGTCACGGTTTTGCTGGCGGTCATCGTGCTGCTTCCGCTTATATATGTGGTATCCTGCTCATTTTCCTCGGGGATCGCAGTAAGTACGGGAAAGGTGCTGTTATGGCCTGTCGACTTTACGCTTGACGGCTATAAGCGGGTGGTCATGTACCCGATGGTATGGCGTTCCTATGCAAATACGATCATGTATACGACAGGCGGGACGGTGCTGCACATTTGTCTTGTGATGATAGCGGCATACCCGCTTGCGCGCCGCGGTCTGCCTCACAAGAAAATATTCATGCTGTTCTTTTCGTTCACTATGCTGTTTAACGGAGGCATGATCCCATCTTATCTTCTGATACGGGACCTGGGCATCATGAACACCGTATGGGCGATGCTGATCCCCGGCGCCTTCAGCGCCTATAACATGGTGGTGGCCCGGACATTCATCCAGAACTCCATACCCGAAAGCCTGCTGGAGGCGACGCAGGTGGACGGATGTTCCGATTTGCGTTACTTCTTCCAATTTGTTCTCCCGCTGTCCAAGGCAGTTATCGCGGTATTGAGCCTCCAGGTCGCCATAGCGATCTGGAATTCCTACTTTAACGCATTGCTCTACCTTACAAACGATAAGCTGCATCCCCTGCAGCTGGTGCTGCGCAAAGTGCTGCTGTTAAGCCAGATCAGTGCGGATGATCTTATGGATCCCGATGATGCGCTTGCCCTTCAGGGCATGGCTGACTTAATGAAGTATTCCTTAATTGTTTTTGCTACCGTCCCGATCCTTTGCGTATATCCTTTTGTGCAGAAATACTTTGTAAAAGGCATCATGATCGGATCGATCAAGGGCTGAGAAAGGAGCTGGAAAGCGTGGATCTCTGCATAACCTCAAAGGCGCACTCCCTTACTTTGGACAAAAAGCCCGTACCGTTCTCCGAGTCGGTAAAGTGGGCAGCCGAAGCGGGTTTTACCCAGATGGATTACGGCATGAACTGCAAGGTCCTGGGGCAGGACGATTGGAGACGGCTGTCCGAAGAGCATTTGAAACTTGCCTCTGATTCAGGCATCTCGTTTCACTTCGCTCATCTTCCATACGATTATCCCAGATCAAACGACTCCGCTGCCTGGGACGATTTTCTGCGCTGCACACTGCGCGGCATTGAGCTCTGCCGCGACTTCGGAGTTGCGGCTGCGGCCATCCACCCCTGCACTTTCATGGTACCTTTATACGATCACGATTCCGAGCGCAAGCGCGTGCTGGCATTCATGGATCCGATCGTGGAAAAGGCGCAAAGGGAAAATGTGAAACTGGCGCTTGAGAATATGCGCGGCGCAGGTATGCATCCCGCCAAGCCGCTCGTCCGTTACGGAACGGAAGTGGACGACATTATCGATCTGGCGGATACGCTTGGTATCGGTATCTGTTGGGATACCGGTCACGGCAACATCTCCGGACAAAAACAATATGAATCCATACTGAAAATCGGTTCGCGTCTGCTCGAAGTTCATTTAAACGACAACTATGCGGAAGATGATATCCATCTGGCTCCTTATCAGGGACTGATCGACTGGAGCGAGGTCGTCCGGGCGCTTATCGATGTCGGTTATCGTGACAGTTTGAATTTCGAGGTTAACGCCAACCGCCTTCCCGAGCAAGCGGGCGCTTCTTTTATCCGCGTTTTGCATGGCTGCGGTGTATACCTTAATTCGCTTATGGAGACTTAGAAGACAGCGGGAAGCAGCTTGCAGGGTTCCGAGAATCAATTAAGCAAAGCTAAAGATCGTTCGCTCGCGCCGGGCGGATCTATGAGCGCGGCAAAGATGGTATAATTCGGAATGCGATAGAAAAAACACAGGATAAGCCTATACGAGACGTTTCGCATGCATCCTGCTTTTGCTGATGCTGATCGTGGCTCCCGCCCTGCAGGAAACGAAAACGGACAGAGCCACCTTTTCGACCGGAGACAATAACATCATCGACGTGCTCGTCAGAGGCAACAGCTTTTGCACCGGCTGGTAGGATGAGCGGCTTGGGATGCTTCCTGCAGCAGGCACCAGGGTCATCTTCTCCGCTGCGATCCATCCGGGCAGTTCGCTGTCAGCACTGCGAATGGGCGCAAAACGGCGACAAAGAATACCGCTTT
>JAEEGL011140540.1_pt1 | contig 49213 bp, 42 predicted proteins | sample 9134231 | NCBI WGS metagenome assembly JAEEGL01 (sample SAMN16246548, study PRJNA631951) | gut metagenome | biome: gut microbiome; feature: rumen; material: fiber-attached | host: Bos | place: Iran: Karaj | collected 2018-10 | reverse complement strand
TTTCTTCAGCGCGTCGGCAATCAGGTGATTGATCTCCGTATTGTCTTCGATGATTAAAATCTTCTTCATAGTATTACCCTCTAATTCCAACTTTATCTATCATATCATACTTTTCCGTTCCTTCTATCTTTATAAAGAGTAATCTGTCCAATCTATGCTATAATCCTCTGAGAAGAAAGGAAGAAAGTAATATGCAGACAGGAACAGACTCTCAGCGCATCCCGGTCCCCGGGCTTTATAATCTCCGCGATCTCGGCGGAATGAAGGCGAAGGACGGAAGAATCACTGCTTCTCACCGCCTGGTCCGTTCAGATGCACTTGACCGTCTCGACCCAAGCGGCATTTCTGCGCTTTCCGCTTATCCTGTACAGGTCGTGATCGATCTCCGGTCTGCGGAGGAGGCGGAGAATCATCCGGATACAATTTCCCGTGATCCTGCCTTTACGTATTACAATATTCCGCTTCTCCGGATCAACGCCGACGATATCAATGACGGTGTGATCACAGATACGATTTCCACTTCGCTCGGTCATCTTTACGTCTGGATGTTCGAGAACTCGAAAGCCTACTTCGCGGAGGTCCTCCGCACGATTCTGAAAGAAAAAGAAAAGACAGTACTTTTCCATTGCGCGCACGGCAAGGACCGTACCGGCCTGATCGCCGCGATCTTCTATCTTCTTTGCGGAGTGGACAGAAAAGACATTATCGAAAACTACGCAGTTTCTTATATGTATATAAAAGAACTTGTGGCGCCGCTGATCGCCTCCACTCCGGAGAATGTGCATCACATCTACATGAGCGACGCTTCAAATCTGGAACGTCTGCTTGCACATCTGGATAAGGAATATCAGGGCAGCATTGAAAACTTTCTTTTCTCCTGTGGTCTGTCTCCGGAAGAGACAGAAGAACTCCGGCACATTCTTCTCCCTTAAGAAAAGAACTTAACCGCGTCCTTTCTGCAGGATCATGGTATCGATCGGGAAACTGCCGTCCTCGTTCGGATGCTCTTTGTCCAGCGTTACAGAGAACTGGTATTCTTCACCATCCCTTGTGATTCCGAGAACATAGCCCGTCTCATCCGCGAACGGATAGCGCATCAGGATATCGAAAGATGACTGGCTGGATTTAAGATCGGAACCGATGCCTGCTTTATCCGAATCCCAGATACGGAAACGCGTGTACGTTCCGTCCCAGTCGTTCGCAGAATGGTATACACCATATACAGTGATCGTAAATCCCTTGTAGCGGATAAGAATATTCCTCAGGCCATCTTCAGGATCATTCGAATTCGGAGACTTTTCTACTACCGGACCGCAGGTGACCGACAGCGGTGTTCCGAACAGAGGCGAAAGCTGTGACGGTGCGGCACGCTCTCCAACGCGCACTGTACGACGGCCGTTGTAATACAGATACAGATCCGCCGTCTTCAGTTCGTTCTCGATCGAGTCAACTACGGAGATCTGTCCGTTATGATCACTGAAAAAACGCACCTGACGCGAGTTGACCTGAAGCTGGCTGTCAAGCACTTCCGGCTGCAGATAGATCAGCTTGCTCGCATCGATGGAGACCACCTCGTATTCCTTATACTGGGACTTAACGTTGTGCGAGTAGAAGCGGATCATCTCCTTCGCTTTTTCCTTGCGGATATCTCTTGATTCCGGAAGAGGTTCCGAACTCTGCGTATAAGCAAGAAGCGAGATCACATCGGTAAGATTCTCATTCGTGTATGACTCGAAGTAGTGGTTCGAGAAGGAATAAAGATCCATACAGTCTTTTGCCCACGAGCGGCTCAGATAGACTGTACCGTCCGCCTTCGACTGCAGATAGATAATGACCGGAGCTCCGGACACTCTGCTTCCGATGATCTGTACCCGTACCGGGATACAGTGCCGGATCATGTCAGCATACTCTTCCGAAGAATTCTCGAAGATCATGCTCTCCAGAAGGCTGGCCTTCTGATCACCCTCAACAATTTCAAAGGAAGTCGCACGTGTCCCCGCCGGCATCATCTTCTGGAGCACGCTGATGTATTCATAGTATTCCGAAACAGTCATCTCATCCCGCTGTTCTTCCGGGATCCTGTTAAACAGTTCTTCCTTGTCATTTGTCTCTGTAAGGGAATCGACGAGGATACGCGCCATCTCCGGCGCATCGATCTTTTTGTTTCGGGAATTCTTATCTGAACAGGCTGCCAGCATTCCGCAAAAAACGCACAGAACCATCAGCGCCGACAAGTGTCGGAGGATCCGGATTCCTGACTTTTTCCGCGAGATGAGGGTCATGCTCACTTTTCCTTTCTTCGCTGTTTCACCGCTTCAAAAACGACGATACCGGCAGCAACTGCCGCGTTAAGGCTGTTTACGGATCCGGCCATCGGGATCGAGAGCAGGAAGTCACACTTCTCCCGGATATTCTTACTCATCCCTTCGCCTTCACTTCCGATGACGATTGCCATCGGACCGGACCATACATCATCGTAGTATTCGTTGGTACCTTCCGCATCCGTTCCCGCGATCCAGAATCCTTTATCCTTCAGTTCCAGGATCGTCCTGGAAAGGTTCGTCACACGGGCAACCGGCACATACTCGATTGCGCCGGCCGAGGCCTTTGCTACCATGGAATCCAGTCCGATCGATCTGTGCTGCGGGATAATTACGCCGGTAACTCCGGCTGCGTCTGCGATACGCAGGATCGAGCCGAGGTTATAGGCATCTTTTAATTCATCGAGAATGAGAAGAAGCGGCGCTTCCCCCTTTTCCGAGGCGCGTTCCAGGATCGCGTCGATCTCCATATATTCGTGACTTGCGACCTGTGCGATCACGCCCTGGTGATTGTGCGTCTGGCTCATCTCATCGAGGCTGATCTTCGGGACCTCCATGATCGGGATACGAAGATCCTTAGCCATATTGATGATCCGCGCCAGTGTCGGATCCGGGCGGGCATTTTCCTGTCTTGCCGCAACGTAGAGCTTATTGAAAGTTCTGCCTGCGCGCATCGCCTCAAGGACCGGATTTCTACCCTCAATACGGTCATCCGTCGGGGTCTGGTTAGCGCCTTCGCTTCTGTTTTTGGCAAAATCACCTGCCGGCGCCGGTTTTTTTCTTCCCGCCGGTTTCTGATCACGAAGATCGTTTCTGTTTTGTCTTGGTCCTTTCGGTCCCGGTTTATTGGGTCGCATCCGCGCTCTCCTTACTCTTTTTCTTCCAGTATGGTGATGATCCTGCGGATCAGTTCTTCCATTCTCTCTTCTTTTCCCGACAGATACAGATACCCGATCAGCGTCTCAAGACCCGTCGCATACTTATAGTCGGCAGGGCTGGCATTCTTCGCCATGCTTCCCTGATGTCCGTTCTTGCCTCTTCTAAAGACATTCTGCTCTTCCTCGGACAGATCGTCGTGAAGAACACGGATCGCCTGTGCCTGTGCAGGAGCACTTACGTAGTGGACCGCTTTCTTATGCAGCACTCCGGACTGTCCGCCGAAACGGGCAACTATGTGCATGCGGACATATAGTTCATAGACCGCGTCGCCTACATACGCCAGTACCGAGGTCGGCACCTCACGGATATCCTCCGGCGGGATCGGAATCATCATTTCTTCGTCACCTGCGGGCCCTGCGGAGTATCCTTGATCTGGTAACCCATCTCGGATACCTGATCACGAAGCGCATCTGCCTTCGCGAAGTCCTTATTCTTCTTCGCTTCCACACGCTGGTTCACAAGATCCATGACCTCTGCCGGAATGCCGCTGTCCTTGTTAAGGATCTCACGGATCTCCAGACCGAGAACACTCATCAGCTCGCAGATCATGTCAGCAGCTGCCTTGATCGAGGACGCGGAAACATCCTTAGCCGTCAGGTGTGTGTTCAGTACACGTACCAGTTCGTAGATTGAAGTGATCGCGTCTGCGGTATTCATATCATCATCCATTCTGGAGATGAAGGAAGCCTTCGCTTCGGCAACAGCTTCGGCAAGTTCTTTTTCCGCATCTGCATTCGCGGAAAGCCCTGCTTCTGCCTCATGGCTTAAGATAAAGTCCGAAGTCTCAACTGCAGTCGCGATACGGTCCAGACCATTCTGTGCGGACTTCAGAAGCTCATCCGAGAAATTGATCGGCATTCTGTAGTGACCGGACAGGATGAAGAATCGGATGACTTCGTACGGGAATTTCTCAACGATATCGCGCACCGTGAAGAAGTTGCCGAGAGACTTACTCATCTTCTCGTTATCGACATTAACGAACGCGTTATGCATCCAGTAATGGGCAAACGGGCAGCCGTTCGCCGCCTCGCTCTGGGCGATCTCGTTCTCATGGTGCGGGAAGATCAGATCCTGTCCGCCGCCATGGATATCGATTGTCTTACCGAGATACTTGCGATTCATAGCCGAGCACTCGATGTGCCAGCCCGGACGGCCCTCACCCCACGGAGAATCCCAGAAAGGTTCGCCTTCTTTCTTAAACTTCCAGATTGCGAAGTCCGCAGGATTTCTCTTGCCTTCATAGGAAGCACCGCGCTCACCTGCACCGGCAACGAGGTCTTCCAGATTGTAGTGCGAGAGCTTGCCGTACTCCTTAAACTTCGGAACTTCAAAGTACACACCGTCACCCTCGATGATGTAAGCATAGCCCTTATCCATCAGATCGGTGATCAGGGCAATGATCTCATCCATCGTCTCAGTCGCTCTCGGCTGATAGGTCGGACGCTTGATACCGAGTGCATCGGCATCCTTGTAGTACTCTGCAATATAGCGGTCTGCAATCTCCTTTACCGTGGTGCCTTCTTCGTTGGCACGCTTGATCATCTTATCGTCGATGTCGGTGAAGTTCTGGCAGAAAGTAACGTCATAGCCTCTGTACTCGAGGTAACGGCGCAGTGTATCAAATGTTACGAACGGACGGGCATTACCAAGATGGAAGTAGTTATAAACCGTCGGGCCGCAGGCATAAAGCTTAACCTTGCCTTCCTCCATCGGGACAAACTCTTCCTTCATTCTCGTCATCGTATTAAAAATCTTCATGTTTTTCCTCCTAAAAACGGTGCTTTCACGGCATAGTACCCCTTCTCTCCGTCAAAAGACAGGAAGCGATACTGAAAATACAAATCGGTGAAAGACCTGTGCAAAATTATCTATCAGGCAAATTCAGGCATACGAAAACACGTTCCCTTCGCGGAACCGCGTCTCAAAAGAATCTTTTCTCCAATCAAAAGCGCCATGTTCATTCCTGTTCTGCACAATAATAAAAGCCCAAAACCGCGCCCACTTTTGACACCTAGCGATCGCCAGGTGGGTATCCTGCGGCAGTCTAAGATCTTCCTCTCGGGAGCGCTTCCGAAGAAGCGGTAAGGCTTGATCGTCTCTGCACCGACACCGGATTCCCGATTATGTCATGAAGGTTCAAAAACATGAGCATCAGCTTTAGGTTGATTTCATTATACCAGTATATATATAAATTGTGAAGTGATAGGAATTACTAAAGTGTAACAAATAAAAGGCGAAAATGTATCAGCCTTTCTCCTGCTCCCGATGGGTCGCGGCAACAGCTCCGAAAACGCGGCTCGCCCCGGCCTGAAAAAGAGTTGCGGCAGCTTCATGCAGCGTTGATCCGGTCGTCAGAATATCATCCACCAGGAGGATATTCCACCCGCTGATGTCCCATTCTTCTCCGACGGCAAAAGCACCTTTGACGTTTTCCGCTCTTTCCTGCGGTTTTGTGAACCTGCTCTGCTGATGTGTGTGCCTCGTTCTCGATAGAACATTGTTACAAACTGCGATATTCAGGTGTTTAGCGAGTCCCCCGGCCAATATTTCCGACTGATTGAATCCTCTTGTCCGAAGACGCTTTTCCGACAGCGGGATCGGGATAATTGCATCCCATTCGAAGGGAAGATCCGTCGGAAACTCTCTTCCGAGCAGTTCCCCGATCAAGTTTCCGCAAAAGATTTTCGAGTTGAACTTCATTCTCCGTAGAAGTGTCGTCACCGGCTCTTCATAGTGAAAGAGTGCCCATACGGCAAAATCCGGGATCGGATCCTGTTCATACGGATCGGAAAGACAGGGAAACCATCTTTCCGAGGACGATCTTACCGGCAGCGCAGAAAGACACGACGGACAGATCTGCAGTTTTCCGGTCGTTCTGCCGCAGTTATCTCCCTCGACAAGGACCCGTCCGCACAGCATGCAGATGTCAGGGAACAGAAAACGGATAGTTGTATTGACCGCACGGGTAAGAGCTGATTTTTCCATACTTACGACTCGATCTGGTCTTGAAGGAACGTCTTCAGCGCAGTCATTCTCGTCTCGGAATACTGCGAACCGATCATGAAGGAGATCGTCTTTCTGTCGCCTAGGATCCACAGTTCTTCTTTCGCACGGGTCACAGCCGTATAAAGAAGATTTCGGTTGAAAAGAGAGCCTCTTTCCGGCGGCAGAACAAGAAGCACCTTCCGCCATTCCCCGCCCTGGGATTTATGTACGGTAAGCGCATATGCGAGTTCAAGATCCGTGACTCGTTCCGTCGGATACGAAGCCCTTCTTCCGTCATCGAAAAGAATATCGAGCGGGAATTCGGAAAGCGGCTCAATATCTCTTACAAAGCCGATATCTCCGTTAAAAACGCCCTCCCCGTCCGAGCCGTCACTCTCCTTACAGAGGAGCTTGTAGTCATTGCGTATCTGGATCACTCGGTCTTCCTTGGAAAAGTATCTCGTGACTCCTTCCCTGACCCGGATCGCGGAAGGCCGGCTCCCTCTTCTGCTTGACGTCAGTTTCTGCATCATGTCATTGATCGAATCCGTACTGACCTGTCCTGATCTTCTCGGGCAGAGGATCGCCATATCCCGCCATGCATCGACGTGACAGTCCGGGTTGTTATCCCGTATCCACGAAGAAATGTAATCCATCATTTCTTTGGGCTTGGCGTAGATAAAATGGATATCCGAATCGCCCTCCGGGAACTCCATCTCTTTACCGTGAAGGATCAGCGAAGCATTCCTTACGATCATGCTGTCATGGAGCTGACGGAAGTTCTCTACCAGTGTACATACCGGCACTCTTTGTGACTTGATGAGATCTGCCAGCACACGTCCCGCGCCGACAGACGGAAGCTGATGCGAATCCCCGACCAGTATGATGATCGCATCATCATCGACCGACTCCAGAAACTTAGAGAAGATCACCGCATCGATCATGCTGGCTTCGTCAATGAGAAATACTTTTCCGGGGTGATGGTTATCCTTCGTAAAGAAGAAGTATGTCTTTTCATCCTCCTCGTCGAAAGTCGCGCCCAGAAGGCGGTGCAGTGTCTGCGCAGGAGAATGCGTCACATCAGACATGCGCTTTGCTGCCTTTCCCGTCGGTGCGCAGCAGAAAACGCCATCCGGGAAGATATTCAGATAGTACTGGTAGATCACACGGAGGATCGTAGTTTTTCCGGTACCCGGACCGCCATCGACGATAACGAAGTTCTTACTCAGTGCCGATCGTACGACCTCTTCCTGATCCTCGGAAAGTTTAAATCTTTCCCCGATCTGCGACCACTTCAATACACGAAGCAGACAGTCTTCGTCGACCTTTCTCACTTTGCCGAATGACCGCACGCGATGCGCGATCGCAGCCTCCGCACGGATCGCCTCATTATCTGCCACCCAGATATCTTTTCCCGTCTTCACCGCGCGGTCGAACTTCTTGTAAAAGTGCAGTTTCGATTTTTCTTTATCCCAGTAACAAAGCGAAAGTATCCCCGCATCCATCTGTTCCTGAAACCAGTTGGGAACGATGCTCTGGACGAAGGTTTTCCGATACTCGAGGCACTCGGGCTTATCCTTGTACTCGCAGAAAAAGCAGGGCGTCTTGAAATCCGCGGCAAGATATGCTGCCGTAAGGATTTCCGACGCCTCTTTTTTCCAGACAGACATAGGAAGGAACGTATGTCCGTTACTTCCGAGAATCCGGTCGAATGAACGTATCAGTTCATTCGTGACAAAATGATCCAGACACATTCCTTCCATATGCTGCTCCGAAATGAATAATTCTTCAGACCTTAAAGGCCGGCCTTTGCTTTCAGGATCTCCGCCTTATCTGTCTTCTCCCACGGGAAGCCCGCGTCATTTCTTCCGAAGTGACCATAAGCTGCCGTAGCCTTGTAGATCGGGCGGCGCAGATCCAGATCACGGATGATCGCTGCCGGACGGAGATCGAATACTTCGTTTACGATCTCGGTAATTCTCTCATCGGAGATCTTACCGGAACCGAAAGTATCCACCATAACAGATACCGGACGGGCAACACCGATCGCATATGCGAACTGGATCTCGCACTCATCAGCAATGCCGGAAGCAACGATATTCTTCGCAATATAGCGTGCAGCATATGCAGCAGAACGGTCTACCTTCGTCGGGTCTTTACCGGAGAAAGCACCGCCGCCGTGACGTGCATATCCGCCGTATGTATCTACGATGATCTTTCTTCCCGTAAGGCCGCTGTCGCCCTGCGGACCGCCGACAACAAAACGTCCTGTCGGGTTGATGAAGATCTTGGTATTCTCATCAACAAACTCCTTCGGAAGAACCGGGAAGATAACCAGTTCTTTTACCTTAGCGGCAAGCTCTTCATAAGAGACGGAATCTTTATGCTGAGTGGAGATAACAACCGCTTCGATTCTCTTCGGTGTTCTGCCGTCATACTCGATCGTAACCTGGCTCTTTCCGTCCGGGCGGAGGAAATCAACCAGTCCTTCTTTTCTGACCTGGGTCAGACGACGTGTCAGCTTGTGTGCCAGAGAGATCGGAAGCGGCATCAGTTCTTCGGTGTCATTATTGGCATAACCGAACATCATACCCTGGTCACCGGCACCGGTATCCAGTTCACTTTCGTCTGTGTGTTCTCTCTTCTCAAGAGAGCAGTTAACGCCCTGCGCAATATCCGGAGACTGCTCATCGATCGATGTCAGGATCGCGCATGTCTTATAGTCAAATCCGGAATCACTTCCGTCATAGCCGATCTCCTTTACCGTATCACGCACGATCGACGGAATGTCGACATACGCGCTCGTGGTGATCTCACCCATTACGAATACCATACCTGTTGTACAAGTGGTTTCGCATGCAACACGTGCCATCGGATCATCGGTAAGGATCGCGTCGAGAACTGCATCAGAGATCTGATCACAGATCTTATCCGGATGTCCCTCCGTAACGGATTCCGATGTAAAAAGCCATTTACCCTGTCTGTTTCTGTCCATAAAAAACCTCCGTATAAAACAAAAACCTTTCCCGAATTTTCTGAGGAAAGGTTAACTTATATATCAATCCTCATCTTTCAGGTTACACCTGCTGGACTTGGCACCGCTGCTCTCCGCGGTTGCCGGACTTCATAGGGCCAGTTCCCTCCGTCACTCTTGATAAGAGATGCATTTATTCTGTTTGCGTTCTGATGATACCACTGTCTCCTTCTCTTTGCAAGGATTTTTTCTTTGAGAAAAGCACTGTCTTTTTGTTATTCTGCGCCGTGGGCATCTACAGGGAAAAAGTCGTAATCCTGGTATCTTTTGTCGAAAAATGTCGAATCCGCTGACGCATTTTTCTGATTAAATGGTCTCACTTCACAACAAAGGAGGTTGGAAGAAAATGACACGGACAATCGCTATCATTGACGCAGATATTCTGTTTACATCTCTACTTATCTCGCGCCTAAAGAAACACGTTCCTGATTTTCTGGCTTTTCCTGTTTCGAAAGAGATCCTGTTTGCACACCGGGAACTGATGCTCGATAGTGATTTTGTTCTTTACAACCAGCGTGAGATCTCCGAGAATGAGATCCTCTCTCACTGCGATCCTGAGCGCACTCCGATTTTAGTCCCCCTGCTAAAAACTACCAAACCTTTTCCCCCGAAAGATGTTCTGATGATCGCGCATGAAGTGGAGTCTCTGGCTGGTCTGGGAAGGATACCGGTCTCACCGGATTCCTCCGTACAGACATGCCTCACCCTTTCCTTTATTTCCCCTAAGGAAAGGGAGGCGCATGTTCTCAAGCAGATCGAACGCGCCCGTTCCGATTTTGCACATATCATCCGTCTGGATCTGATGCCGGGTATTCTGATGCCGCTCGACCCGCCATCCTGGGAAGAGAATAATGTGCAGCGCTGCGGCGGCATATCACTTCTTCTTCAGAAACTGAAGACGGGAAGATTCCCATACTTAGAGATCCCGTCATATCTGGAACCGGATCCGTACGGTGATATGCGGTTCGGAAGGCCGGATCACTCGGATGATATTGTGACATGTCATTCGAGGACGATCGTAACGCTTATCTCCAAGACCATACGTTATCTTTCATCACTTTCAGAGCCCTCACTTCTATATGTTGTCGGAGACGGGCTGAGTTTTGTAAGGATGCGTACCCTTTGTCGCAATCTGTCCCACCTGGAGATACTGACTCCGCTTCATATTGAGAAGGACTACATGCTCTGTAATGAAATCGATCTTCTTCAGAAAGAACATGTCGGAACGACGCATATCGATTATCCGTATTCCATCTCCAGAGCAGTTTGACGGAATACCTATACTCAATAAAGCCTCTGCACATGAGAGAAAGAATAAACATGAAAACGAAAGAGAAAAAGAATGCGAAAACAGACATATCTATCGCAGAGCTGACCACACTCATTCTTCAGGCCATGCACTCATATGACGAAGTAGATGACCATACATTCCGTGAGATCATCGCGGACATTATTAATCAGTCCAGCCGGTGTTCTGCACTCTCGCTTGAAGAAAAACGTCATCTGGCAACTACACTCTTTAACAGGATGAGACGGCTGGATATTCTTCAGAGTCTGATGGATGATCAGGAGATCACAGAGATCATGGTAAACGGACCGGATCACATCTTTTTCGAAAAAGGCGGAAGACTGTATCCTTCAGATCTTCAATTCGAAAGCAAAGATAATCTTGAACAGCTGATCCTTCACTTCTTCTCCTCAGCTAACCGTCCTCTAAACGAAGCCTTTCCCATTGCCGACCTTCGACTTCCCGACGGTTCACGTGCGAATGCCGTGCTGCCTCCGATCGCTCCTGACGGACCGATCTTTACGATAAGAAAGTTCACCGGTATACGCCCGGACATTCATTCACTCATCAGCAGTGGATTTATTACCAGGGAAGCTGCCATTTATCTTTCGCAATCCGTGATCAGCAAGAAGACCATCTTTCTGTGCGGAGGAACCGGTTCGGGAAAAACCACCTGCCTGAACGTTCTTTCTTCATTTATTCCGAAGACTGAACGAGTAGTCACTATAGAAGATTCCGCCGAACTCTCTCTTCAAGGCATCACCAATCTTGTCCGTCTGGAGTCGCGTCTTCCGGGTCCGGACGGACACGGCGGAGTCGATATCGGACAGTTGATACGTACCGCATTGCGCATGCGTCCGGACCGGATCGTAGTAGGTGAAGTCAGAGGAAGCGAAGCCGCAGACATGCTTCATGCCCTGCATACGGGACATCCCGGATCTCTTTGTACCGGGCATGCAAATTCATGTTCCGAGATGCTCGACCGTCTTGTCACGATGGTCATGTCCGGATCCACACTGCCCTACGATGCGGTAATCCGTCAGATAGCAATGGGTGTCGATATTCTTGTGCACATCACGAGAGGAAAAGACGGTCGTCGGTATATCGACGAGATATCGGAAATGCGTCCGATCGAGAACGATCACTTCCGAATCGAAAACATTTTTACTTATGAGGAGGACCATGGCCTTGTTAAAAGAAAAACTGCTTGATAAAAAAACGTATCTGTCCTCACACATGCTTCCCGGGGACGCTTCTGAGATCAATAATCTGAGCCGGAAAACATACCTCATTTTCATGATGAAGTGTCTCCCGATCCTCCCGCTCTGTATTGCGATCGTGTATTTGCTTTCCAGTGCTTTTCTTCCGGAATTCCGTCTTCGTCTGCTCCTTTCATTCCCACTCGGTGTTCTTCCGTTTGTGTCATGCGTGCGTGTTCTTTACGGCAAAAGAATCGCCACACTCCGAGCGCAGAATAAAGTGCTTATGCAGTCACTTTGCACATCCGTTTCAGACGGATATTCAATTGAGCGTGCGTTTCTCTGCGCACGAGTAGATATCGAAAAAGCATTTGGAAAACATGCAGCCTTCGCAGTTGCACTTAAAGATGTTGAACACCAGCTTCAGGCACATGAAACACTCGACACCTGTATGACCAGATTCTGCCATAAACTTGACTACTATGAGACCCTTCCCATACTGCATGCTCTTTCGCTCCAGAAGACTGTCGGTAACCAGATCATATCGATCCTTCGAAGCAGCTGTCAGATGCTGTCTGAACTTCACGCCGTGACCTCTGAAGTGGAAGCTAATAACTCGGGTAAAAACACTGAAGCTGCTCTGCTCTGTCTTATGCCATTCGGCATCACTTATATGCTCTCGATCACCAGCGGTGATTACCTTGTCCAGGCACAGAGCAGCGGACTCGGAAAGATCCTGATGGTAGTTGCTTTTGCAATCGCCGTTTTCTCATGCACATTCTTATTTTCGCTGATCGGAGAAAGACCATCCAGGAATCATTTCACGTTTCGTGACGATAAAGAATGCATACCGAAAAAGTGGAGAAAACCGATCCGCAAACTTGCATTGTCTCTTCCGACAACTTACTCGACCAGAGTACTGGAATGGTGCAACGAAATCTCCTTTTCACCCATGGAAACTTTCGATGCTTTTCTATACAGAGTTATCACAAGGATCCTTCTTTGCACACTGCTATTTTTGTTCCTTTGTTTCATGCTTGGACTTCCCCTGATCCTTGTCTTATTTCTGGATATGTTCATTCTTGTTTTACTGCACATCGATCAGCAATCCATCGTCAATAAAAGAAGGCTGATTCTGATGGAAGATCTGCCGCTTTTTATTTCCATGCTATCCACACTTCTTGAATCCGGTATTCTTCTTCCAAAAGCGCTTCAGACCTGTGGATTTGCCTTCGCAGAACAGAGCTGTCTCAGTCACGAACTGCAGCATATTCTTACTTCGATTGAGGGAGGTGTAAGTGCGGCAGATGCACTTGAATCTTTTTCACATCGTATAAATATTCCGGAAGCACAATCCGCACTTCTTCTCGCCGCACGATACGAGCGTTCCGGCGGAAGTGAAGTCCTTGGCCTTTTGCGTCTTCAATCTTCTTCCTGCTGGGCACTATGCCGGAATGCTTCGCGCAAGAAGCGCGAACGCGAAGCATTCACTATGATTCTCCCGATGATGATGGATTTTGTATCTGTGCTCCTAGTAGCTATTACTCCGGCACTCAGTACATTTCAAAGATTCTAGGAGGTATATATGAAAAGACTGAACAAACACTCATTCATTAAATCAGCCCTGGGAATGGGCACTGTAGAGGTAGTAATTATCATTGCAATACTGGTTGCGCTGGCATTGACCTTCCGAAGCGCGCTCACATCTTATGCCAAGTCTGTAATGGACTATGTTTTTGATGAAGGTAAAGTAATCGGACAAATCTAAACGTATTGCCGGGGTAATATATGAGCACAGGATCTGACCTTTCTGATTATTATGAAAATGGTCCTCTTGGACATCGATATGTGATTCATCTGAAGAGCAAGGATGAGATCTGTCTGCACGCGCTTACTCTTTTGCAGACAGACCTCGTTCCCTGTTATATGCCGGTTCATCTTTCAGAAGATGAGACACAACTTCTGATCGATCTTTCCGGATGCATCCCTTTCTCTGAGATAAAAGGGAAAGAGAAAGCATATGTAAAACGGAATTACCGTGATCTTCTTTCCTCATTTCTTTCAAGCCTTATCCGTTCACTCGACTACGCACTGGATCCATATGGAATATGTTATCTCGAGGATCAGCTTTTCTTTGACCGAAAAAGACAAAGACTCGTCTGCATATACCTTCCGCTTTCATCACGACTAAAGGGAGCGCCGCTTCTTTCGAGCATCGATGAGAACGGATTGGATGAACTCCTTCATGAACCTTACGAGAAAAAATGGATCTCAACAAAAGCGATGGAGAAACTTTACGGATACTTTCGCAGGGACGATGAAGTCTCTTCCCTGCGCTATATTGATAAAGGCCTCTGGGAAGACTCGCGTACTCTTCCCTCCCGGCTCCGTATCTTATGTCTCCTTTGGGGAATCATCCTGTTCCTTTATGTATTCGTATCACCGTGGCTGGAAGCTTCTTTCCCCGCATCCCGTCTTTCGGGACTTTCGGGTATTCTTTTCTTCATTTGCACGGCTGTTCTGTTCTCCGCTCTTTTCGTCAATATTAAGAGATCTTCTAAGGACAGCAGGAAAATGACTGAAGAAAAAGTTATCCGAAGAAAGAGAAAGAATGCTCAGATGCTCTTTCCCTCTTTTGATATATCAGAACAGAACTACGCACAATCTTTTGAACTTCATTCAGATCCTGTGCAATTGATCCGGATCGACCATCTTTCCGGGAACCATAGCGGTCATCCGCGTCTGACAATATGGACGAATGCGTGCACAGTCGGTTCAGATTCAGATTGCTGCGATCTTCCGATCGATCACCCGTCCGTGGCACTTCTTCATGCACAGTTCGGACATGATGACTATGGATTCTTTATCGAGCCGCTTCAGGAAAGCAAACCGACATTTCGAAACAGACAGAGGATCCGTCCGAATATCGTGACCTATCTTGAGGAAGGAGATATTGTCGGAATCGGAGATCTCGAATATAAGACACACTTCATCCATGATTGACAGGAAGAATCAGCTGTACGGATGGTCTTTTTTCTTCTTTTTCCACTCAGCAGCGACCGTGATACGTGCTTTTGCCCTCTTAATGGCATGACGGGCGTAAAGGCGCTGTTCTTCGGTACTTGTAACACTGTTATATCTCTCAGTGGCACGTTCCAGAGCTGATTTTGCACGCTCTTCATCGATTTCAGAAGGCCATTCGGCGGCATTGCAGACGAGAACGACCACATGCTGACCAACCTCGGCAAAACCCTCCGAAAGTGCAAAAGATTTCTTCTCTCCATCGGCCTCAAAAGTTGCGATACCCGGAGTCACTGCGATAACTAAAGGTGCATGACCGGGCATGATTCCGTACTGACCATCCAGCGTCGGGATCACGATACGCTCGACTCTTCCCTCAAAGAATACTTCGTAGGGATTAACGACCTCGAGCATCATCTTCTTTTTTACTGTCTCGTCTTTAGAAGCCATTTCTCACCTTTTACGCATCGTTTTTGTAAGATGCAAGAACATCATCCAGGTCACCCTTCATGAAGAAGTGCTGCTCCGGAATGTGATCGAGCGAACCGGAAATGATCTCTCCGAACGCCTGAACGGTCTTTTCGATTGGAACATACCGCGGTGCAAATCCCGTAGAATCCGCTGTAACAAAGAACGGCTGGGACAGATACTTCTGCACCTTTCTGGCACGGTTAACGAGCTGACGGTCCTTCTCACCAAGTTCCTCCATACCGAGGATCGCGATGATATCCTGCAGTTCCTTATAGCGCTGCAGCATCTCCTGAACCATTCTGGCTACGTGATAATGCGTACGTCCGACGACATTCTCCGTAAGGATTCGGGAAGAAGATTCGAGCGGATCAACAGCCGGATAGATACCAAGTTCAACTACGGCACGGGACAATACGATGTTCGCATCGAGGTGTCCGAAAGTCGTAGCCGGAGCAGGGTCCGTAAGGTCGTCTGCAGGTACGTAAACCGCCTGGATCGATGTGATGGATCCGTTCTTGGTAGATGTGATTCTTTCCTGAAGTTCACCAACCTCATTCGCAAGTGTCGGCTGGTAACCTACTGCAGAAGGAATTCTTCCGAGAAGAGCGGATACTTCCGAACCGGCCTGTACAAAACGGTAGATATTGTCAACGAAGAAGAGTACGTCTCTCTTCATTTCATCTCTGAAGTATTCTGCCATGGTAAGGCCCGTCAGAGGAGCTCTCATTCTTGCACCGGATGTCTCGTTCATCTGACCGAAGACCATGACGGTTTTATCGAGAACGCCGGAAGCCTTCATCTCGTTCCACAGGTCATTACCTTCACGTGAACGCTCACCGACACCGGTGAAAACGGAATAGCCTCCGTGCTCCTGTGCGATATTGCGGATCAGCTCGAGAATAAGTACGGTCTTACCTACACCGGCTCCGCCGAAAAGACCGATCTTACCGCCTCTTGCAAAAGGAACAAGAAGGTCGATGACCTTAATTCCTGTTTCGAGAACAGTTTCAGATGGATACTGGTCAACAAAGGACGGCGCAGGTCTGTGGATCGGCCACATGGTATCGGACTTTACATCTCCCTGATTATCGATCGCACGTCCGAGGGCATCAAAAAGTCTTCCTGTGTTGTTCTCACCTACCGGAACCAGAACCGGAACACCGGTCGAGATTGCTTTCATCCCGCGGGCCAGACCTTCTGTCGCTTCAAAAGAAACACAGCGGGCGACTCCCTCGCCTCTCTGCTGCATGACCTCTGCGGAGACTACTCTGTCCTCCGCCTGGATCTTGACTTCGGTCTTAATGAGCGGAACCTCATGCTCCGCAAATTCGCAGTCGATAACAGGTCCGATGATCTGTATTACTTTTCCTTCTGCCATGTTCTTCTACCTCTTTATTCTACTTGACTGGCGCCGTTCACGATCTCGTTGAGTTCGTTAGTGATACGGGCCTGACGAGCACGGTTGCTCTCGATCGTCAGTTTCTTCATCATCTCGTCCGCGTTTCTATTCGCGTTATCCATCGCCTGCATACGCGCAGTCTGCTCGCATGCAAACGCTTCTACCATAGCGCCGTACATGACCGCGTTCAGTCCCGTATCGATAAGGAACGAGAACACGTCATTCGCGTTCGGGTAATAGTCCATAGTCGATCCGACTTCCAGCGCAATACCGGCATCTTCCGCACCGGATGCGAAGGAGTCTTTCAGCGACTTGGTGTCGATTGGCACGAGCCTTGTAATGACCGGCTTCATGCTGATCGCAGATTCCATCTTGGTGTAGATCAGGTACACCAGATCGAACTCACCGCTTAAGTACTTCGCGCGGATAATATTCGCTACATTTCTGGCTTCGTAATACGTAGGATCGGAGATCGGGAAAGAGAAGTCCGGGTCTACATTATATCCGTCTCTTTTCAGTTTCTCGCCACCGATATGGCCGAAGACATAAAGCTTGTAATCTGTCTTTATATTCTTCTTCGCATTCTCCAGGATCTTCTTCTGGATGTGATCTTCTGCGATCTTCACGATATTGTTGTTGTAAGCTCCGGCCAGTCCCTGATCACCTGTCAGAACAAAATAGGCGATCTTCCAGGTACTGCCCGTCTTGTGTTCACGCATGGTGAGAAAAGGATTATCTACATCCTTCGCACTGTTGTGAAGCTCCATCAGGCTCTCCGCACACAGCGTAAAGAACGGACTGACTTTCTCATGCTGGATCTTGGACTTGCGCATTTTCGATGCGCTGACCAGCTGCATGGCATGAGTCATCTGGGAAATATCATTGACACTCTTGATGCGCTTTTTGATATCGTTAAGACTCTCCATGGATCTTACGCCTCACGATGCTGGTATTCCTTATGTTCCGCAACGAACATCATATGGTATTCTTCCTCAAGTTCATCGATCTTCTGCTTTGTCTCATCATCAAGAACACGGGTCTCCGTGATTTTCTTCATGATCTCAGGATGCAGGACCGAAACTCTCTGGAGGAATTCCGTCACATACGGCTTCGCATCTTCCTTATCGAGGAAGGTCAGCTTCTCATTCGTTGCAAGGTACAGCATAACGACCTGCTCATCCATCTGCATCGCAGAGAACTGCTCCTGCTTCAGGATCTCGTTCAGGATCACGCCACGCTTCAACTGCTTCTGCGTATTCGGATCCAGATCAGAACCGAACTGGGCAAAAGCCGCCATCTCACGGGCCTGCGCCAAGCTGATACGGAGAGGACCTGCTACCTTCTTCATCGCCTTTGTCTGCGCCGCACCACCGACACGGGATACGGAAAGACCTACGTTGATCGCAGGACGCTGACCGGAGAAGAAAAGCTCGGACTCCAGATAGATCTGACCATCTGTGATGGAGATAACGTTCGTCGGAATATATGCGGAAATATCTCCGCTCAGTGTCTCGATGATCGGAAGTGCCGTAATCGAGCCGCCGCCAAGTTCATCACTGAGTTTTGCAGATCTTTCCAGAAGACGGGAGTGCAGATAGAATACATCGCCCGGATAAGCTTCACGTCCCGGCGGACGGCGAAGGAGGAGCGAGATCGCACGGTAAGCCTGTGCATGCTTGGACAGGTCATCATAAACGATCAGGACATCTTCGTGATTCCCGTACATGAATTCTTCGGCGATCGCACATCCTGCATATGGTGCGATGTACTGGAGAGATGCCGGCTGTGAGGCACTGGCGGCCACGATAACGGTATACTCCATCGCATTATACTGTTCCAGTGTTTTTGCCACGGAAACGATATTCGACATCTTCTGTCCGATGGCGACATAAACGCAGAGCACGTTCTTGCCGCGCTGATTGATGATCGTATCGAGCGCGATCGCAGTCTTACCTGTCTGACGGTCGCCGATGATCAGCTCACGCTGTCCGCGTCCGATCGGTGTCATGGCATCGATTGCGGTAATACCGGTCTGGAGCGGTTCGCAGATCGGAGATCTGGCAACGATATTCGGTGCCGGGGTCTCGATCGGTCTTCTGCTCGTGGTTCGGATGATGCCCTTACCATCGATCGGATTTCCGAGAGGATCGATGACACGTCCGAGCATTCCTCGTCCGACAGGAACAGATACCGTCAGGCCGGTACGATGGCACATAACGCCCTCAACCACGTCTCTGCACTCATTCAGAAGTACAACACCGACCTCATTCTTTTCGAGGTTCATCGCGATACCGTAGGAAGTCTCGGAGAACATGATCAGTTCACTGGCCATACAGTTCTCAAGACCGCTTACCTTCGCAACACCATCAGCAACAGACAGGACCTTACCGATCTGTTCTACTTCAGAAGCCTTGGCAAAATCCGTCAGGATCTTCTCTCTCTTTGCTTCCTGTTCGGCGGAATCACCTTCCCAGAGATCGTCATCATTGAAGAGCATTGCCGGACTCTCTTTGAAGTCGGCAAGAGATTCTGTAAGAGAACGGTGGATCTCGGATGCATCATCCAGATCCGCCTTTGACTCTTCGCCACGGTCTGTCTTTAAGTGTCGTCCGATACGGGACAGCTGTCCGCGGACACTGTAGTCATACTTCGTGCCCTGCGCATAAATGACATATCCTCCGATAAGAGACGTATCCGTCTCCTGCTCGATGGTATATCCCTGAATATGAAGATGCTCCGCGAAACGGCGCGCGATCAGTGCCACCTTCTCCGGCGGCATGTCGGCAGACGCGGTAACAATTTTCATGACTTCAAAAGCACTGTTATTATTCACCGGTCTTCACCTCTGACGAAGAAAGCTCTGCAAGTGCTTTTTCACGAAGGGCAGAAGCATCCAACCCCTTCTCGGAACTGCTCAGGATACGGCCTGCGATCGAGACGGCAAGATCTGCGACCTCGTCCTTCATCTCTTCCATCATGGCCTTCTTGGAACGCTTCGCGTCTTCTTCCGCACGGTCGCGGATCTCCTGCGCTTCCTTCTTCGCTGTTTCTATAATTGTCTCAGACTGTTTCTCCGCCTGCGTTCTGGCGTCGGCAATGATCTGCATTGCTTCCTCATGGGAAGCATCCAGTTTCTTTGTCGCTTCGTCCAGTTTCTCAGACGCCTGTTTCTCTTTTTCCTCCGCACCGGAGATCTCTTTGCTGACCGCTTCTTTTCTGGCCTTCATCACCTTCATAAGAGGCTTGAAGAGAGCGAACTTAAGAATAAGGAACGCTACCAGAAGATTGATGATCGTAACCAGACCGGTCACAAGATAATGCGCCATCTGGTCCGGAGACAGAAGCGAACTTGATTCCTCCGCATCCTCCGCCAGACGGACGATCGGCGCGGCTAACTTCTGCATATTCGCACAAGAGAGCAACTTGAATGCAAAATCCATGTCTTTCACCTCGATATCATTAGACCGTAAAGATCAGAAGGAGACTTACAACGAGCGAATAGATCGCAACAGACTCCATAAATACGATAGAGATCAGAAGCAGCGTCTGCAGCTTGCTGTACATTTCCGGCTGTCTTGAAGCACCTTCAAGTGCACGTCCGGCCGCATTACCGATACCAAGCGTGGTACCCAGGGCACCCAGACCGATTGCAAGACCTGCGCCCAGTCCGGCAAGTCCTTTCGCATCGATCGCTGCATCCAGTAAAACTCTAGCTAATCTTAACATCTTCTCTTCCTCCTGTTATCTGTTATGCTGCGCTCTTGGCTTCGGAATTTGCCTTTGCAGCTTCTTTTTCTGCTTTCAGTTTCTTCTTCTCTTCTTTTCTCTCTTTTGTCGCATGAGCACTCTCGACCACTTCACCTATATAGGAAATAGTCAGGTAGCTGAATACGACCGCCTGAAGGATACCGTCCATCAGATCGAACCACAGGCTGAATGCACCCGGAACGATGATCGGACAGACAATACCTAAGAACTCCATCAGGATAAACGCACCGAATACGTTACCGAAAAGACGGAGCGCCAGAGAAATCGGTTTGATAAAAAAGTCGATGATCTTAAACGGGATCATGAACGGCTTCGGGTCCGTAAAGGATCTGGCAAATCCACCGAGACCGACGAAGCGGATCGACATGAAAATGACGTATACGATCGCGAACAGCGCCATGGCAAACGGGAACGCGATATTCTTTGCCGGCGGCGGAATATGGAAAATCGAGATCGTATTACAGCAGATCAGGAAGATACCGATCGTTCCGACCATCGGAATGACCTTTTCCGACTGCTGCTCATTCAGTCCGTAATCTTTGCAGACCCCGAACATGACGTTGATCAGGGACTCCATAACGGCCTGTCTCTTGGACGGGATACGTTCTTTCTTTCCACCCATCCAGCAGAAGAGAAGAATACCGACGAACATCGCGATCCATGTGACAATGATCGCGTCCGTCAGCGGAACTCTCTCTCCGGTGCCGGGAATATATCCCCGCCACTGAAGGATCGCTTCGCGGATCTCTTCTCCGATATTACCGATATGGAAGACACCCTTGAGTTCCTCTACAAATGCTTCCCAGAACTGTGACCACCAGGAAGCGGCTAATACTACCATCATGGCTTTTGTTTATTGCCTCCTTAGTTGGTTCCGAAGAGTCGGTCACCTGCATCGCCCAGACCCGGGATGATGTATGCGTGATCATTCAGTCTCTCGTCTTTAGCTGCGCAGAAGACCGGAACATCCGGATGATCATTCTGGAGTCTCTCGATTCCTTCCGGAGCAGAGATCAGGCAGACGAACTTGATGTGCTTGATGCCGCGGTCCTTCAGGAACTGGATCGCCGCAGAGGAGGATCCGCCTGTCGCCAGCATCGGATCGAGAACGATGACTTCACGGTCCACGATATCCTCCGGGAGTTTGCAATAATACTCTACAGGCTTCAGAGTATTCGGATCACGGTAAAGACCAATATGTCCGACTTTTGCGCTCGGGATAATCGAGAGCATGCCGTCGACCATGCCGAGGCCTGCACGCAGGATCGGAACGAGTGCGACTTTCTTTCCGGCGAGTACTTTTGCCGTCGTCTTCGCAACAGGAGTTTCGATCTCCTTGTCGGTCAGCGGAAGATCGCGTGTTACTTCATATGCCATAAGCATGGAGATCTCGTGAACCAGTTCACGGAATTCCTTTGTAGAAGTATTCTTGTCACGAAGCATAGAGATCTTGTGCTGGATCAAAGGGTGATCAAATAAGAAAAACTGTGCCATAGGTATTCCTCCCGAAATAAATTATTTAAAAAGCTCTTTCTCTTGTTCCTTCATATCATTTACGCGGGTCTGGTGACGTCCGCCGTCAAAAGGCTCTGTCATGTACGCGTCTACAATACTGAGTGCCAGGGAACTTCCCACAACACGCGCGCCCATCGAAAGGACATTGGCGTCATTGTGCTGACGGGACATTCTCGCCATATATTCATTCGTGCAGAGTGCGCAGCGGATGCCGGGGAACTTATTGGCCACCATCGAGATACCGATACCGGTGCCGCAGATCACGATACCGCGCTCGGCCTTACCCTCCAGGATATCCTTAGCGACCTTCTGTCCGGCCAGCACATAGCTGTACGGAACATCACCGGCGGTTGCGCCGCCCTCTACTACTGTGTGACCCAGCTTACCCAGGTGCTCGACAACGATCTTACGGAGACCGTAGCCTGCGTGATCAGAAGCAATTGAAACAACCATCTTATATTAACCCCTTTTCATTTAATATGCTTATGTGTAAACTTGCGCTCGCCGCTAGCATAGTCCGCAACGATGTTTCCGTTTCCTCTGATCTTGTACTTGTAGGTGACAAGACCGTCCAGACCGACCGGGCCTCTGGCATGAAGCTTACTGGTGCTGATACCGACCTCAGCGCCGAATCCGTAGCGGAAGCCATCCGAGAAACGGGTACTGCAGTTCCAGAAAGCATTACCGGAAGCGACACTGTTCATAAACTCCTCGGCCACTTCAGCATCTGAAGTAACGATCGAATCCGTATGTCCGGAACCGTACTTATTGATATGCGCTACCGCTTCCTTAAGACCGGATACGACCTTGAGGGAGACCTTGTAGTCGAGATATTCGTGATGCCATTCTTCTACAGGGAGAACATCCGGCAGGATCGCCTTCGTCTTCTCACATCCGTGAAGTTCTACATTCTTCTCACCAAGTGCTTTTGCCAGAACCGGCAGGAAAGACTCAGCGATAGATTCATCTACCATGATCGTCTCGCAGGCATTGCAGACAGCCACATACTGTGTCTTACTGTCGACGGCGATCTTCAGCGCCATATCCGGATCCGCCTTCTCGTGGATATAAAGATGGCAGACACCATCCGCGTGACCCATGACCGGGATCGAACTGTGCTGCATGATGTACTGTACGAAAGAGTTGGATCCTCTCGGGATGATCAGGTCGATATACTGGTCCAGAAGGAGCATCTCGGAAACATCATTTCTCGTCTCCATAAGAACGATCCAGCCCTTCGGAAGTCCCGCTTCTACGGAAGCCTTCTCGATCACGTCGAAAAGAGCGCGGTTACTGTTCGATGCTTCACTTCCGCCTTTAAGGCAGCAGGCATTGCCGGACTTAAGCGCCAGAGATGCGATCTGCACCAGCGCGTCCGGACGGGATTCAAAGATAATGCCGAGCACACCGATCGGGCAGGAAACACGTGTCAGTACGAGATCATCATCGAGCTCGGTCTTCATCAGTTCACGGCCGACCGGATCCGGAAGATCTGTAAGACTCTTCAATCCCGCGACAACATCGCTCAGTTTATGCTCGTCAAATACGAGTCTCTTCTGAAGCGGCATCGGGAGATCTGTTTCCTTCGCACTCTTAAGATCTGCCTCATTGGCAGCAAAGATCGCCTCTTTATTCGCTGTAAGTGCATCCGCCACCGCCAGAAGTGCTCTGTTCTTCACTTCCGTCGGCAGGACTGCCATTGCGAAAGAGGCCTGTTTAGCTTCCATTGCGCGTGTTTCGAAATCAGTCATACCAAATACTTCCTAAATATCCAAATAATTATTTCTCTATATTATATCAGATAACGCCCCTTATGAGCGGAGAACTTCAAGGTTTTTTGTTCTTTCATTTCATCACAAAACGAAAGCAAATGAAGCCAGATAAAAAAGCTTCGAGTGCCAAAGTTTTCCACCGTTCTTTTCGACTCATAAACAAAAAACCTGTGGATAATGTGGAAAAGTCTGTGGATAACTCAAAGACAAGGATTTGCGGAAAACACCTGCTTCAAACGCTGATTTTTCGGCGGTGCATTTTTTGTCAAGGGGTTTTTGAAAAAACGTAGAAAGTTTTCATGGTATGAAAAAGCCCTTATTACAAGGGCTTTCGAGACGTTCTTTTTTCACATTTGACAATTTAGGTGTCCGCGAGCCATGGACTTTCGTCCCTTATTCTTCTCTCGGCGGAAGACGATAGTAGTTTGTTAATTGGCAGCGAATAGAACCGTTATACAGTTTTCTTCTTTTATCTGCTTTTCGAACGACGGCATTTTCGAAAGAATCATCCGGAGTGATGACAGAAAGACGGATGCCCTTCCTGCAATATCCCTTCGGATCCAGATACGTCCGGGCAATACCGGTGTAGATCTCTTTTGCTTTCTCCGGCGTCAGCAGACGGCCGCCGTACGGGGGATTACAGAGTATGAGCTGGCGCTCAAGATGTGTCCAGTTGTAAAGCTCGCGGGGAGTCATCTCGCGGTAGTCACTGACACGGAAGCGTACAAAATCCGAAACACCTGCCGCTTTGGCATTTCTCTGCGCAGTAGCGACAGCTTTCGGATCGATATCCGACCCGTAGAAATAGATATCATCCATAGGCGAGAGGTCCTGCATATCGCGGGCTTCTTTCTTCGCCTTTTCAAAAGCATTCGGACCGATATACGGAAGTTTATCCCCGAGGAACGGGCGGGTCAGGCCCGGCGCAATGTTGAGCGCCATCATGGCGGCTTCGATCACGATCGTTCCGGATCCGCAGAACGGATCAACGAGGGCTTCTTCTCCGAAGAAACGGTACTGTGCGGCACTGACCATACCTGCTGCCAGTGTCTCCTTGATCGGGGCATCGTGCATCAGAGGACGGTAACCGCGCTTATGCAGTCCCGCACCGGTCACATCGATCATGACACGCACCTGATCCTTGACGATGCCGAACACGATCTTGCATGTGCCGAGTTTCTCATCTTCTTCGATACGCATACCTTCCGAAAGATGTCTTGAAGACTGAAGTGATTTTACAATAGCCTTCTTCGCCAGTGACTGGCATGCGGGAATACCGAACAGTTTCGAATCACGTGAGTAACCGTTCACATGAAATGCCCAGTTCTTCGGGATCCACTGTTCCCAGTGCATCGCGGCAAACCCGTCGAAGAATTCTTCAAAAGTTTCCGCCGGGAAAGAATGAACGGAAAGGAGCACGCGCTCGCCTCGTCTCATCCAGATACAGATACGTGCAACATCAGATGCCATACTGGAAGGAGTCGTATCCACAAGGATCTGTCCGTCGGAGACGGTCATCTCCTCACGTCCGTAGCCGATCTTCTCGAGATCCTCCACACAGTAATGTTCCAGTCCGAAAAGGCATGTAATAACTACCTGCATTCTCTGTCATCCTCCAATCACAGTTTTGCCAGGATCTGCGTCCACGGCGTAAATACGATCATGGCCAGAAGTACATGTAATACGATAAGCGGAACGCCCTCGAAATACTTCGGCTGTCTTCCGAAAAGAAGTCTCCCGTGAATCGATCTGGTATATGCAATAACAATCGTAGTAAAGATCCACACGCCTACCATAAGCGCCACCCACCAGGCAATTCCGGAAAGAGAAAACTCTTTGAAATGTGTGTCCAGATACCCGGAGAAGAATATCAGCGGAATCGATGTGGTGATCACGCTCAGGAGCGGTACGAAGAAGTATGTATCTACCGTCTCGGAAAGACGGAACCCCTTGATCAGCAGCGTCAGAAGGATGATCGCCAATACCGATGACATAATTACGATATGCGCAGGCTTCAGAATGTACTCCGGCGCATAATAGATCGCAAGAATACCGAAGACACTGAACAGCAGGTCATAAAGAAGAATGCAGAGACTAAGGACGATGAATCTCTTCGCCGTTCCTGCTGAGAGAGGCTGATAGATCTTCGACCGTCTCTCCGATGTATCTAAAACATAGTCCTCATCTTCTTCATCAAGATTCTTCCACCAGCAGAAAAATATCAGGATCCCCAGGACCAGCATGGCCGAACCTGCGGTATGTCCGAAGAAGCGGATCTTCCACCGGGAAAGGACCGGGACATCGATGCCGAAAAACTTAGTATTTCCAAAGAGTTCGCGGACCGTTGAAATAAAGAATCCCGCGAAAACATAGAAGGAAAAGCCGCTGCCCATCTCCTTGAGCGAGAGATGTCTGTCCTCTTTATAGTAATCGAACATCGGCATACAGAGGAACAGGAACGTAGATGCCGGAAGAAGGTAGAATACGTCGCTGGAAAAGCACTGTGGCAGATACGGAGTCAGAAGAAAAACTCCCTCTCCGATCAGAGCCGCGAGCGAAAGGAAGATCCCCCACGCGATACGCCTGTTCGAAACATGGGAGAACACGACGTGATTGATCAGGCAGAACAGCATGATTTGGACAAATGCGCTGCAGAACACCGGCACTGTCGAAGTCGTAAAGATCAGCAGCAGTGCGAAGGAAAGGAGGATACGGTATTGTTTTAGTGTAATGCTCTTCGTCGCGTCCATATCAACCCACCCAGTTCAAGTATTCTCGGATAAACTTATATGCCTGATTGACTGTAGTCAGAAGTGCTGCACTTCTGCTTCTGTCATCGGGAAGACCCTCGATATATGTACGGATCTCACTCATCGGAATGCCATCGACACTATCCGAAAGGACATTCGTACCGTCGCCGGATACCACACCGTCTTCCCCGCCGATAACATCGACCTGGGAAGGTGCTTTTGTAGGAGAAACCGTCGGCACTTCATCGTATCCCGCCGGCTGGGTAGTATCGGGAGAAGGTGCCTGTGTAGTCGCTTCCGGTTCTTTTGTATCACTGCCCTTCGCATCATCGTCTTTCTTATCCGAAGCACGATCACGGATAAACATATCCTTGGTATAAGAAGATCTGGAATAATCGATGCAGATATTTACAAGTTTAACGAACATGGAGATATCGATGGTCACACCGTCGATGATCTCCGTCTTTCCATCCGACTTCATCGCAAGTTTTACAGGATCCTGCACCAGGACCAGATGATTCTGAAGACGGTACGCCTGCTCCGCCCAGATGTTGCCGCTGACCTTATAGTCCCCACTGATCGAGTCTTCTGAACGTGTTTTATGGGTCACTTCGTTCTCGGCATCCCAGGTCACACTCACGATACGTCCGCCCCGGACCTCGATCTCGCAATAATCGATATATCCGTCCTTGGACACCTTATCACTCTGATAGTAGAACACACCATCATGAAGTCCGAGAAGCGGATCATAATCAACCTGATACGGAACATCTACCGGAAGATCCTGACGGATAGCTACCGGAATACGTGCGCCTGTGAGCTGTTCACGGAGAAGCGCCATCTCATCCTCGCTGTAACGCGGTCCGTCCTCATCCTCTTCAACAACACGGATATTAAGAAGGTTCTCACCACTGTCGCTGATACTGATCTGCGAGTGAACCATTCCTGATGCAGTCTGTGTCTCGACATCAACGATATATCCCAGAAGACGTCCCGCCTCATCGTAGGCACTGTAAACTGCTTTGACGTCTTTATGATTCTTCAGCACATCTGTTTTCAGCGCGCGGTACTCGGTTCCCAGAAGGAGCGAACCGTATGCTTCACGGTATTCTTCCTGCTCACGCGAACGGTTTACCCTGCGGTTATACCACAGGCAGGAAAGAAGAAATGTCATACTCAGTACCACACACACGACCGCGCGAAGAGTTAATCCCCTGAAAAAAGACTTTGTCATTCCTCCACCTCCCGGAACCAGCTTGCCTTCGAGAATACTCTCGGGCGCAGATACCGATTAAAGATCGGAGTAGTCATATTCATCATAAGTACCGGGAAAACCATGGCATAGCTGCTGTTCCCGAAGCGATATAAAAGCATGGTAAGAAGTCCGGCCCCGAATCCGAAGATGATCCTTCCTCTCGGATCCATCGGAGTGGTCGTACAGTCATTCAGCGCAAAGATACCGATCAGAAGAATTCCTCCTACCGCAAGCCACGAGAAGAACTGATGGAAATTCAGGCGGTCCCAGTAGAAAGGTACATATCCGAATACGATCGTAAGAAAATAGGCAAGAGGTGCTTCCGGACGGAAGAGTTTTCTTTCCAGAAGGATCAGAAGTCCCAGAAGAATCAGGACGATCGACGTCACGCCGGCCATGCCGACGATCCTTCCGGAGAAAATATCCACGAATCTCGCAGATGCCGCAGGAACAGCAACAATCGTCTTCGGTTTTCCCGTCCACAGCGTCGACAAGTCCCATAGTCCCGCGAAAGGCTTCTCGGATGCGACCATCTGTACCGGACATGCAATCTCCAGAAAAGCTCGTGCCGCAAGTGCCGGATTAAAGACATTGGATCCGGCGCCGCCGAAAGCCTGCTTGACCAGGACCGATCCGAAAAGTGCCGCCATCGCAATTGCCCACAGGGAGGTGGACGACGGAACCATCAGGACCAGAAGCAGTCCGGACACCAGCGAGCTGTAATCCACATGGAAAGGAAGCTCAGGATAGAGTTTCTCGGAAATCAGATAATCACTCATGAAGAAGCAGAACATCGAAACGGCTGCCAGGATCAGGATACGGATCCCGTAATAGAAGACCGCTCCGAGGAATGCCGGCAGCAGGGCCACCAGCACATAGAGATATCTTTCGGCCGCGGGCTGGTCAGCGTGAATATGGGGAGCGAGCTGTTTTCTTTTCATCGTGACGCGCTCCTCCTTGCCCTATGGGCCGCTTTTGCTATATTCGTGGACAATTCGATCCCCGAAGGGCATACGTACGAACATGCACCGCATGCGATGCACTGCTCTACCGATTCAGACTTGACCTGTTCAGTCTGTCCGAGTTCGATCAGACGGTTCAGAAGATAGGGCGAAAGGCCGACCGGACATGCACCGACGCAGGCGCCGCAGTGAATGCAGTTGAGGCGCGGCGGTTCAAACTTCCGGATGATCGTTATTGCTGTCGTCGTCTTCGTGATCGGCACTTTCAGGTTATTGATCGCCACACCGGTCATCGCTCCACCCCAGGCAATACGCTGGGCCGAATGTGCACCGGGAACTCTTTCCAGGATCTCCTCCACACTGGTACCGATCGGTACCAGAACATTGTGGCCGGTGATCGTATCTCCCGAGATCGTCACGATGCGTGATGTCAGGGGCTGATTCTTCTCGACCATTTCGGAGAACGCAAAGCATGTGGACGCATTGAAAAGCACTGCCTTTACGACTTCTTCTGGTTCTTTTCCCAGAGGGAGTTCAACTCCGTAGAGTGCCTTGATCAGCAGCTGCTGACAACCCTGCGGGAAACGGGTCTTAAAAAGCTTGATCTCGATACGGCGGTCCATATAGCGCTCTTTGGCATTATCGACCGCTTTCTGCAGTGCTTCGATCTCATCGGTCCAGGTATCTTCAATACAGAAAACGACTTTCTTTACGCGGCACACACCGCTCAGAGCCATTGCTCCCTGAAGGACCTTGGATGCATTTACGCGGATATGGTGAAGGTCACAGGAAAGAAACGGCTCACTCTGCGTGCAGTTGACCAGAAGCGTATCGACGCCGAGCTTCTCCGCACGCATGCACTTAGTATATGTGGAGACTCCTTCACCGCCCATACCGCAGATACCGGACTGCCACAGAAGTTTGGACAGTTCAGTCAGAGAGAGTCTGGAAATCTCTTTTCTCGGCTGGATCTTGGAAGATACGCGGCGGCGCAGATCGTTTTTGATCGTGACAGCCTTGCAGTTGACCTTGTTCGGCAAACGGATCGAGTCGATCTTAGTGACAGTTCCGGAGATACTTGCATGCACCGGCACACCGTTCATATCGGACGGAACACCGATCAGATCGCCCATCGCGACTTCATCCCCGACAGAAACAACAGGATCACATGCTGTCCCGGTGTGCTGCTTCATCGGGATCGTTACTTCCCTCGGCGAGCATACCTCAAGAAGGGCCTCGCGCATAAACTTACGTTGATGCACGAAGTCCAGTCCGTCTTTCGGCATGAATCCTGTTTTGAAAGAAAGTTTCTTCATGTGCACACCTTTCGCACAAGAAGGCTGTTAGTCGATGTAGTCTTTCAGCTTCTTACTGCGGCTGGGATGACGAAGTTTACGGAGCGCCTTGGCTTCGATCTGACGAATACGCTCACGTGTTACGTTAAACTCTTTACCAACTTCCTCGAGCGTGCGCTGACGGCCATCATCAAGACCGAAACGGAGACGGAGAACTTTCTCTTCTCTCGCGGTCAGACCCTTCATGGCATCCAGCAGCTGTTCTTTCAAGAGAGTATAAGCAACCTGATCCGCAGGAGACATAGCATCGTCATCCGGGATAAAGTCACCGAGGTGGCTGTCCTCTTCCTCACCGATCGGCTTTTCCAGAGATACCGGCTCCTGGGAGATCTTCTGGATCTCACGGACCTTCTCAACAGAAAGGTTCATGCGCTCGGCAATCTCTTCAACGGTAGGCTCACGGCCGAGTTCCTGGATCAGCGAGCGCTGCTCACGTACCAGACGGTTGATGGTCTCAACCATGTGTACCGGAATACGGATCGTTCTTGCCTGATCGGCGATAGCACGTGTGATCGCCTGACGGATCCACCATGTCGCATATGTACTGAACTTAAATCCCTTAGAGTGGTCAAACTTGTCGACCGCCTTGATAAGACCGAGGTTACCTTCCTGGATCAGGTCAAGGAACTGCATGCCACGACCGAGATAACGCTTCGCGATGGAAACAACCAGTCGGAGGTTCGCTTCGATCAGCTGGGACTTCGCTTCTTCATCGCCCTCGAGCATTCTCTGGGCGAGTTCCTGCTCCTGCTCTGCTGTCAGAAGCGGGACTTTACCGATTTCTTTAAGGTACATGCGGACCGGATCGTCCATGCCCGCACCATCTGTTGCACTTGCATCGAGATTGAGATCTCTGATCGCCTCATCCTCAACGCTCGTCTCTGCAACTATTGCGATTCCTTTCGCTTCAAGCTCATCGAAGAGCTTATCCACCATATCCGGATCGCCGTCTTGTTCTTCAATAATGTTCATCACATCGAGTGATGAAATACTGTTGTTGCTGGCATTGGCCAGGTTTTCCAGTTTCTGCAGGATCGTTGAAAAATCACTTGCCATTCGTTATGCAATCCTCCTTGCATGTTACAGATCTTAAGACTATATGTCTTTACTGTGCTGTACTCGTTCCTTCAGTAGTGCTCTCTGCCGCTGCGCTTTCCGACTCCACTGGTTCCGGAGCATCGAACTCGACCTGGTCAACACCGGCCCCGTCCTTAGATCCCTTAATCGTAAATTTTCCATTCGGAGCGTATACGGTAAGAACTACACCCTTGTAGTAACGAGCTTCATCAACGGCATAGCCGTATTCTTCGCCACGGATCTCGCAGAAGGCATTAAAGGCATTAACGACCTGTTCCTTCTCTACATCCTTGGAAGACACAAGCGCCAGTTTGTTATTTTCCTGGCCCCAGATCTTATAACCTGTAGAATATCCGTCTTCATCTGCTGTATCAACCGAAAGATTCGATCTTTCAAAGCAGACGGCAATATTATCCGAAATATTAGAACCGTGATTATGACGGATCACGCTGAGCGGGATCGAAATACCCAGGATCAGCAGGATCGAAGCCGCAGTAATGATCACAACATTACGCTTTACTTTTGCCGGAGCCTTGATATCATCCGGAGAGATCTCGAAAAGCTTCTCGACCTTCGCATCTTTATTTACTGCCTTGTCGACCTTGACAGCCTTCTCAACAATATCTTCAAATACCGGTGTCGCGACATGACGCTGTACCTTAGTATCACGCTTCGGCTGCGGGAGATTCGGGAATTCTACTCCATCCGGATTGTTAAAGATCTCGATTGCTTCCGCACTCGGGAATACGCAATCGCAAAATAAACATTCACATAATTCGTCTCTGCTGTCCACTACAAGAAGTGAACCGCAATTCTTACAAATACCTTGTTCTGTAGCCATTCGTCTCTTTTTTTCCTTTACATGATCACCTACAAAAGGGTATAATCCCACATATAGGCAAAGTACATTATATACATATTATGGTGGAAGTGCAAATAAAAATTGCACAATTTTAGCACCCCTTCTTCCTGACGGATTCGGAAGATTGTAAAGGAGTTTCCTCTTGACTGATACGACCGGCGGGCAAAGCCTTAAAATACACGAAAAATACATGCGTTCCGCGCTTTCCGAAGCTCAAAAAGCTTACGCTCTCGGCGAGTCGCCGATCGGCTGTGTCATTGTAAAAGACGGCCGCATCATCGCACGCGCCCACAATCTCCGTCAGACAAAACAGGATGCGACGCTTCATGCAGAGATGGTCTGCATCTCCAAGGCGTGCAGGAAACTGTCTGCCTGGCACCTCTTCGACTGCGACCTCTATGTCACACTCGAGCCCTGCTATATGTGTGCGGGAGCGATTATCCAGTCGCATATCCGTCACGTCTATTTCGGCGCATCCGACCCCAAGGGCGGCGCCGTATGTTCCTGCAGCAAGATCTTTGATCTTCCGCACAATCACCACGTAGAGTCTACCGGCGGAATCCTGGGAGACGAGTGTTCCCGGCTCCTTAAAGAGTTCTTCCGCGAGCTCAGAACTCAAAAGAAAGACCGTCACGAATAAGCCAGATGATCTTCTCTTTCACCTTTTTTCCCGTTGCTGCCGTGATCGCCTGCGCATACATATCCAGCTGCACCTGATATCTGTGCTTCAATTCGGCCTTCTTCTCTTCATCCGTACCGGAAAGACGGTCAGATTTGTAGTCGATCAGCACGGCATCTCCGTCACTGTCGACAAACCAGCAGTCGATCATACCCTGAACCAGAGAGAAATCGTCATTCTCATTCGGCCAGGCAAGTGCGAACGGGATTTCTCTGTATGGCCCGTTCTCCGGACGTGACTCAGCGTCACGCATTCTTAAAACGAAGTCTGACATAAGGAACGACTGCATGTTCTTCTTAAACGGCATGAGGATCTCCTCCTGATCTTTCGTGATCATGCCATGTTCCGTAAGTGAAACAACGACCTGATCCCAGTCGGGCTCCCCGCCCTCGGAAAGAAGTCCGGTAAAATCGATATACTGCCAGGCGCTGTGCAGAAGCGTACCGAGCTGGGAGGCCGTGTAGCCCTTATCTTTCCACTTCTGGTCCGACTCTTTTACACGCATATTTACGGCATGGAAATTGACCTTCTCCTCCTCATCCGGTTCGGCTTCTTCAGATAAAAGTCTCTTCATCTCACTTACCGTCGTCTTGGACGGAAGCAGATCCGGCTTGGCCCAGTCATGGACATCTTTCTCCAGAAGAGCAAGATATTTCTTACGATCTTCGCTCATCTCCGGGCATACATCCCGTTTTCTGGCCTCAGAATAGTATTCCACCACCGGACGTTCTTTCTCGATATAGAATTTGCTGATACATCCGATGGCATCAGAGATCAGGGCGATCTCAGAGCTTTCCGGATCACGTTCATTTTTCGTGAAATCCAGATCGCCGAAATAGACCGGTTCTCTAGATACAATGGCTTTCTGAAGCGGATATCCCGGAATGCGGATCTGACCTGCCATAAACCTTGTCAGATGGGTCCTAAGTTTGTACATCGCCGCAACGGACAGTTTCTCCTCATGTTCTGAAGCTGAAGAGATCACAGCATCACACGACTTGATCACATCATCCGCTGAACGTGAAATCAGGGAGATCACGAACACTTTCTTCTCGGCACGCGTCAGAGCTACATACAAAAGCCTTATCTTCTCCGCTTCGGATTCACGCTTCTCTTCCTGCGAAAGGATATAGTAGTCATGCGGCTCGTAAACAACGCCTTCTTTCTCAGCGAAGCGTCTCGCCGCAATATCTCCTCTCTCACTCAGGATCAGACCGGCATCTCCGGACTTCTGCTCACTCTGAATCCCGCAGAGGAATACATACGGGAATTCCAGGCCCTTACTCTTATGGATCGTCATGCATCTTACGACATTCTCCAGCGGTTCGGAAAGATCGATTTCCGTATTCTTATCCTTCCCCTGATCAAGTTCATCAATGTAGCCGACAAAAGCACGCAGACCGGCTCTTCTTCCCATATCGAACCGTGTCGCCCATGTAACGAGCGTCATCAGTGCATAATATCTCGCATCACCATCCTTCTGCGTTCTTACGAAGGACGGGTAATCCGTCGCAGCATAAACATGCTCGAGCCACTTCGTCACAGTCATCTGCATCGAGAGCGTGCGCAGATCATTGATAAACGTCAGAAGATCCGATACTCTCTTTGCCAGTTCCGACTGCTCTTCTTCGGCAAAGCGGATAACCTTCTCACAGAACAGAAGATCGCGGTATTCGCCGGTATCCGAGAACAGGTAGATCTTCATCAGATCCTCATCCGTAAACCCGGCCTGCCGGATCTTCGACTTCATAATACCCGCCAGAGGAATATCCTGAAGAGTATTATCGGTAAGTCTTGCCAGGTCCAGCATGATGCGCAGATCCGGATGATTCAGGATATTTCCGAGGTTCGGTCCCTGTGCCGGGATACCCGACCTCATCAGAATATCGCAGGCCGCCATGGCCCCACGGTTTGATGTCGTAAGAACTACGCACTGGTCATAAGAGAAGCCCTCCAGTTTCTGAAGTTCAAATATCTTCTGAGCAATAATCAGTGTCTCCTTCTGAACCTTCTTTGCCTCTTTCATATCGACGATCGCATCCATATCGTCCTGCTCTTCTGTATCCGGATTCTCTTCGGAATCTTCCGCAAGGATCAATGTAACATCTGCACCGGAAGTCTGCGTATAGGCCTCATCCGGAAGACCCGGATGCAGAGCATGCGAAGAATCATACTCGATATCTGCATACTCTTCGCTCATTATGCCCGAGAAAATGCGGTTAACCGAAGAAAGGATACCAGGTACACTTCGGAAGTTATTATTCAGCGTAAACAGCGTACCCTCCTGTCCGTCACGATAGCGGTCACAACGGTCGAGGAACATCTTCGGCTTTGCATGACGGAAACGGTAGATGCTCTGCTTTACATCACCGACAAAGAAAACATTATCCTTCGCAAAGCTCTGCACAATGGCATCCTGAACACCGCTGTTGTCCTGATACTCATCGATATAGATCTCACTGAAGAGATCTCTGAAATATCCGGACACTTCCGGGTTGGCAAGAAGAGAAAGCGCTACCTGCTCCTGGTCCGGAAAATCCATGCCATGCTCAAGTTTTTTCTTCTTCTGATAGATCCTCTCCGCAGCGAACACAAACTCGAAGTATCTCTCATACATCGGGTACATATCCGTAAGTTCAAAGGTGATCTCCGAAAGAGTTTTCCCGAAGAAATAACGGGTCTCATCCTTCATCGATGCAGCAAGTGCTTCCGTCTTCTTCGCAAAGGCAAGGATATATGCCAGTTCATAGAAATCTCCGGAAAGACCGTCAAACTCTACGAGTTCCGGTTCAGGATTTCTCATCGTATACGTCGGAGGTTTATCTGAAGGTCTCTTCTTTCGGATATCACAGATCTCATCCCATGTTATATCCGGATCTTCGAGCACGCGCCGGCCATTCTCCTCAAGGAATGTACACCACTCGAGGAAAGCCTGCTGTCTTTCTTCATTCCCCTTCTTCAGGAAGGTAACGCCAGGGATCATACTACGGAGGACCGGAATAACGGGCAGTCTCTTCCCAATTGCTTTTCTCGTGATCTCCATGATTTTCTTATATGTGTCCGAGGAAGCAAAATCAACACTTTCTGTTTTTTTCTTCTGAAGGGCATCTTTGACCCAGTTTAAATAATCCGGAAGGCTTCGGAGATAACCCAGTTTATTCTCCATATCTTCCTTGAGATTCGTATCGTCACGGCCACTGCCGAAAGCGGATACCATCGCCAGGAAGGAGCGTGCCCACTCGCCATATGTCAGGTCATCGGAGATCAGACCACCCAGAAGGTGTTCCTCATCCGAAAGAGGCATAATCTTATTCTTCAGTTCGGGATCTTCTTCGATCTTCTGCGCAAGTGAATATGCTTCAGAGAAGACCTCACTAAAGGATTCCTGAAGAAGTTTCTTCGCATGAACTTCATCAAGGATCATACTCTTCGGTTCAAGAAGGAGCTTACCGCTTTCATCTCTGCTCTGCGCGGAGAAATTGCTGATTACCCTTGAGCAGAAAGCGTCAATCGTAGAGATATAAGCCGAAGGAAGAGCGGCGATCTGTTCACTTAAGTATTTTCTGGTTTTCACATCCGTTGTCTTGAACAGTTCCTCACGGAGACGCTTCTCAAGTTTCGCACTCATATTGGCAGCCGCCGCATTGGTAAAAGTCATAACAAGAACTTTATCCACAGAGAGATGACCGTCGAGGATCCTCTTGACGATTCTCTCGGTCATGACAGTGGTCTTACCGGAACCTGCTGCCGCGCTGACCAGAATATTACCGCAAGGTGCATCAACGATTAATTTCTGTTCCGAACTTAATCCCATAGTCACTCCTCCTTTCTCTTAATGTTCGCGAAGAACAGATCCGCACTCTTGAGGTCTTTCCCTTCCTCATTCTGAATCGGGACCATCGTCGGCAGAAAGTTGTATTCCGGCGAATCCGTGTTTCCGCTGCAGATCTGGTTATACTCACAATCTGTACACTTCATCAGGGGCTTCTTCTTGAGTTTTGCCGGCTTCGCATCAAAATGTCCGCTATATAGGCTCTCGCACTTTTCTTTCACCTTAGCCAGTGCAAATTCACCCATCTTCTTCATATCTTCCGGATCTGCGGAAAGCGCATATCCAGACGGACCGAATGTATCGGAAACAGCTTTCGCATGATCCTTCGCAACAACGTCCGGATCAAGAGTCTCATCCATACCCTTGCCTCTCGACTTTACTCTTGTGACATGAATATACGAGACTCCATCCGGCTGCATCTCCGGATGCTGTGAGGAATAAACATGAAGATATGCAGGAAGCTGAACACTTGCTCCGGCATAAAGCATGTCATATTCGATTTTCTTAGTTCCCGTCTTATAGTCGAGAATACTGAACCGGTTCTCTTCTTTATTGACATCGACACGGTCGATCGTTCCGGTAAAGGTCACCACTCTTCCGTCAGAAAGCGGAAGATCATAGCCCGGGATATCATTCGCCCCGAACTTCCACTCAAAGAGAGTCGGCATAGACTTCTCCGGATCAAGATTACTGAAGATCATATTCAGAGTCTCTGTGGTTCCGGAAAGAAGTTTCGTATCTGCCTCCATCTTCAGCGCCGGATCATCACAGTACGCATAACGTTCCTGTTCCTGTGCTTCGTGAAGGATATTCCGGCTCCAGACGAGCTTATCCTTCCCCCTGTATCTTTCAAGAACCGCCGGCTTCTCTTCATCAGATGCCGCATTATATGCATCCCTGAACTCAGTCATGGCCTTCTCCATCACGGTATGCGCAAGAGAACCCATTTCCGTTGCCTGCACTTTCTGGATCTGCCGCTCATCGATCTTCAGGACCTTCTCACAGAAATAGTGATACGGACAGTAAAGATAACTCTCTACTGAAGAAACACTCATCAGGAGCTTATTGTGATATCTCTGATCCATCAGCTCCTTGGGAATCGTAAGTGTCGTATCCGATTTCTCCCCGAAGGACAGATCTGAAGCGTCAAAATACGTCTTCCAGACATACACTGCCTCGTCGTATTCTTCCTCAGATACAGGAATTGCCCGCGAGATCACATCACGCAGATAATCCTCCATCTTATCCCGGAGAAGGACACGCGGATCCTTCATCGACAGATGCTGAAGGACCTCCGATGTGACCTTCGGATAGGACTCCTTAAGGAAAAGCACTACCGATGACGGTTCGACGGAATTCTGAAGAGTAAAGATCAGTCTTTCCGTCGGAGCATCAAGAAGTGCATATGCCGTAAAGAAATCCGAATAGGCCTGATCCTTCGCATGGTTCGGGAACTCGATCGACAATTTCTCGGAAATGAGTTCTCTCTCCCTGTTCTTCAGATAACCTTCCGAAGGAGAAGAGAACGGGAAATTCTTACGCTCGGAACCGACGATAAACATCATCCTGCAGGACCTTCTATAGGCATTTGAAGGTTTAGTGATCGTAACCTGATCCACATAAGAAGGGATCGCTGCCAGAGTCTTGGACTCGAGAGCAGAAAGAAGCGCATCCCTGAAGTTGGCAAGCGAAATCGGGAAATCACCGAGTTCCTGTGCCATAGAGGCAAGAATATCATCTGCATAATTATAGGACAGCGCCAGTGCCAGCGCAGCCTGCTGGTTTCCGGCCTTCTGCCACTCGTCAACGAGATACTCGACGTGCTGTCTCATGCCGCAGACCATATCATGAAGAGCGACCGCGCGATCCTTACAGGTTTTGGTTTTCTCAAGCACAGCGAGTTCTTCCGCTGTCTTCTTCAGGATCGGCAGGATCACATTCACGACCTGCTTCTCGGGAACTTTACAAACGTAAGTATCACAAGAGAGCATCTTTTTCTTATTCTTGATTCCGTGCACCAGACAGAAGTTCTCGAAGCGCTGGACAGTGTCATAATCCACAGGAACAAATCCGGATTTCAGATAAGAAATCACTGATGAAAGATCCCAGTGGAAAGCAGACATATCCAGGATCGAAGTCAGATACTGCATCCAGACAGTCCCCATCAGAGGCTGCTCGGAATCCACAAAAACATCCAGTCCATATCTGGCAAATGCGGCATGAAGACTGGTACTGTACTTCTCGAGATCACACATGACAACGGTAATGTCGCGGTAACGCATGCCGCCGAACTGTACCGCTTCCTTGATCCTCGCGGCAACATATTCCAGCTCGTCAGATATCTGATGGAACACCTTGATCTCACAGGGAAGATCGATATCCGTCCTCTTCTCGCAGGAGCGGGAGGCATAATCGGAAGAAAGGATCGCGAGTCCTTCTGCACGGTCTTTGACAGGACCAATCTTCTCGGCAGATTCAGGAGTAAAATCCTGAAGAAACTTACGGATCGTCTCCTCACCGAAGTGGCAGATGTCCTCCCCCATCCTCTCTTCTTTATCCGAACCGGCCACACAGGTCAGAGTGACGGAAGAGGCTACAGCTGCGAGATTTGTAACGATGTTATATTCTTCGGGCGTAAAGGCTCTGGTCTCTCCGAAGCCCAAGATCCAGCAGGATGCATCACGCAGGAAGGCCAGTCTCTTCAGCGGCCACTTGCGAGTCTCGGGGGCATCCTCACGGAAGAGTCGGAGCACCTCATCAAGCCGCTTCATGGAATCACGTTCCGGAGCAAATCCCATCTGCTCACGGAGTTCATCCATCTTCGAAAGAAGGTGTCCGAAATCCCGGATCTTCCCGGCAGTCAGCGGGCTCTCGGAGGAAAGATCCATCTCCTCGAGCATCGTACCGGAGATACCATAGCGGTAAAAATCGCCGAGGACTTCATCAAGATCGGATACGAATCCGACTCTCTCGGCAAAGCTCCCAAGCACGGGGAATTCTTCTTTATTTTCGGATAGGATCCTGTGAATCAGGACTGTTCTGGCAGCGGGACTCATGGACTTACCGCCCATACCGCCGGCCTCGCTTAAGACTCGGAAAGCAAATCTGGAAAAACTGACGACATCGATCATCATGAAGGCCGCATCACTCTTACCGCCCTTCTTCTCCTGAAGGATCTCAATGTAGCGGCGTTCGACCTCCGCCTTCATTCTCTCAGGGACAATAATATAGCCGCGCCGGGTCGGCCATCTCACGGCCTCATCACATATCCGGGAAAGACATGTATCGATCAGCGAGACGGGATGTTCGCCGTAAAGCAAATGAAGCGCCATGATATCTACCTCCTTTTGAAATTAGAGGGTATCCAGATTCTGTCCGTTCGCTGCTTTCATAGTCGTACCGGCCTTCTCGAGCTGATCCTCGATGGCCTTCTGTTCCTGAGGGCGCTTGACCTTCAGGGTCGTGGTCTTCACCATCTCGGTCTCTGAGAAGACGAAATAGTGGATCGCCTTGTACGACGGCATCTGATGATTAACTTCCTTCATCTTCGCACTCAGATACTCACGTACCGCATTATCACCTGCGGTGGTATCCGGAATCGGAAGATTCTCACCGATCACCTTACGATCGATAAGGATCTTAGCGCAGATATCTACTGCGTCTTTATCATCCTTACATCCCCAGACGAAAGTCTCCTTCACGCCCGGGATATTATTCAGAAGGGTCTCCATCTCTTCAGGGAACGCCTTCTTGCCGTTGGTAAGAACGATCATCGATTTCACACGTCCGGTGATGTGCAGGCATCCCTTCTTATCAAGGTAACCCATATCTCCCGTGTGGAACCATCCATCCTCTTCGAGCACTTCTGCCGTAGCTTCCGGATTCTCATAGTAACCCTGCATGACACAGTCACTCTTAGATAATATCTCACCAACTGTCCCAATTTTCGGACTGTCTGTATCGATCTTTACTTCCACGCCCGTCAGAGGACGTCCGACACTTCCGTAAACGTTATACTTCGAAGTCGTAACCGCGATAACCGGAGATGTTTCGGTCAGGCCGTAACCCATCAGGAACTCAAATCCCCAGTTATTAAAGTCTTCGATATAATTCTTCGCGATACCGGCGCCGCCGATAACGATGAGGCGCAGGTGTCCGCCGAGTTTCTTTATGATCGATGAGAAGAATACACGGCGCAGGTCGATCTTGAATTTTCTCAGGAAATTCGATACCGGGATCATGACATCGATCAGACCGCCTTTACCTGATTCCTCGATACCGGTCTTGATCTTGCCGTGGACATTCTCGAAAAGGAGCGGTACGGAAATACATGCTTCCACATGCCACTCGTTCAGGTTCTTCACGATATAGCGCAGGCCGTCAGAGAAGCAGATGCAGCATCCTCTTGCCAGCATGAAATACTCACAGGTATTCTCGAAAGTATGGTGCAGAGGCAGAATGGAGAAAATACGCTCTCCCACATTCAGAGTCAGGATCGTCGAGATCGCATATACATTCGTCATGATGTTCTTGTGAGAAAGCATGACGCCCTTACTCATTGCCGTAGTACCGGATGTAAAAAGGATGATCCTTGTCTCTTCCGGATTGATCTCTACTGTTCTCATGAAGTTACCGCCTGCTTCAACGGCCTTCTTACCTTCCGCGATCCAGTCCTGGATATCGACGAAGCGGTCATCGTCCTTCGGGAACTCGAGATTCGCTGCGATATACTCGGTACACATGCAGATGTACTTCTGCACCTTCACGCCGCTCTCTTCTGCATTCTTCGCGATATTCATGATCATCTCATGATGTTTCTGGTGATAGAAAAGCACTTCTACCTTACCGCGGACCAGAAGACTGATCAGCTCCTGTTCCGGCAGCAGACGGTCAAGCGGAAGTCCTACAGATCCGCTGCTTAAGATCGCGGAATAAGAGACCATCCATTCATATGCGTTCTCACCGACGACACCGAGGTGCTTGCCTGCAAATCCGTGAATATTGATAGCTTCAACCAGATACTCGATATCCGATGCAAAATCGTTGTATGTTTTATGGATCTCCGCCTCATTCGGTTTCCTTCTGAAAATGAAGGAATCACGGGAAGAAAACTTCTCTTTGGATCCTAAGATCAGGTCGCGCATCGTCTCATAACGAACGCCCTCATGCAGTGGTTTTCCGACTATGCTCGACATAAGTCCTCCGTAGCGGCAAAAAGTTCATGCGGAGCGCTGAGAAGCAACTGTCCGCATTTATTGATGATACCACTTTATCTTTCTCTCGTCTATCGTTTCCGGAAAAATATTTTGAAAATCAAAGCATTTTCTTCCGTATGCGCTATCTGCACTTCTATCAGTGCTTTTCGGGCATGAATATAGGCATAATATATATAGATTCTTTGATTGACAATCTACTTAATGTAGTCTAGCATATCAAACGAGAAGAGAATGGTATTATGAGGAGACGATCATGTCTAAGGAAAACGGCTCTGCCGCCCCGACGCATTCCGTCGAGGATCTGAATAAGAAATATCCTACACCGCGCGGATTTACCGGTTTTTTCTGGTATCACGTGGCAATGAGGATCACTCATATTCTCGTTAAGCTCCGTCCGGGCGAGAAAGAGAATATCCCGTCCGAGAAACCCTATGTTATCTGTTCCAATCACCAGACCTATGCCGACGGTATGTGGATCATGAGCATGCTGCCGAGGAAGCACAGAAAGGTCTTCTGTGCACTCGCCGCTTCGGATCTCGAGACGAATTACGGCCGTCTGGGACGCGTCATGATGCACGTTGGACGTGGTATCGCCGTCGACCGTTTCGGTAACCCGGTCAGAGGCCTGATCAAGGCGAAGAAGGAAGTCGAGAACGGCAACATCATTCTGGTCCATCCGGAAGGAACAAGATCTTCCGACGGACATCTGGGTGAGTTCAAGGACGGCGCCGCATACATTGCCGTGAAGGCAGGCGTAGCTCTTCTCCCCGTTTACATCGAGGGCGGTTACCAGGTATGGTCCCGTCACATGAAGAGACCCCAGACCTGGGATAAAGTAAATCACAGAAGAAAGAGGATCACCATCCACTTTGGCAAGCCGGTGCATCCTTCCGATTTCGATAACGATGCACATAAGATGACCGATGCGATCCACACCTGGATGAAGGAGATGGAGAGCAAGGACGTTAACCTGCAGTAAGTAAAAACGGTTCCATCGGAACCGTTACTTTTTGCTATTCTTTTTGAAAAGCACTACTCCGTAAAGAATGCCATCTGGATCGCCTGCGGGATGATCTCATAGCGGACCTTATGTCCGAAGAAATCTTCGCCGTCGTAGTTCCCCTCCATCTGCATATTACTGTTCAGCGATGTGAAGATCCCGCTGGTCGAGCGGTAGAAAGAAAAACCCTTCAGTCCGACGTGTTTTCCCTTCTTATACTTCATCAGCTGGGAGAATGCTTTAAGACGGGATTTCTTCTCGACCACACAGACATCGAGCACACCATCGTCGATGCTCGCCTGCGGTGCCGGACAGAAACCACTGCCGTAGTAGCGTCCGTTACAGATGCTGACCAGAGAATAATCGACATTCTTCATCTCGATCATCTCACCGTTTTCCAGTTCGATAGAATAATCCATCGAGAATCTCCAGCCATTCTTCAGGCACGAAATCGCAGCGAAAGTATAGGCATTATTCCGGATAAACATACTCTTCGGATGCTTCGCAACCATCCGCTTCGCCTTGGACTGCACAAGCGTGTCGAGCCCCATCGAGGCGACATTCAGGCTGTACCGGCTCCATGAGGGAAGATGGTTGCCCATATAATCGTAACTGTCGATACGGAAAAGATCGATCGCGTGGATCATCGGAGTTTCCAGTCTTTTCAGGATCTGCATCGGATCCTTGTAGAGTTCCTTCGGATAGAGTGTCCTTGCAAAATCATTACCCGTTCCTAAAGGAATAACTGCCATCGGAGAGTTACGGAATGCCAGCGCATTGGCGATCTCATGAACCGTTCCGTCTCCGCCGCAGGCGAAAATAATACATTCAGATCCGTATTTCTCGGAATTGGTGACTGCCAGTTCTTCCGCGTGATTCTGATGATCGGTATAGAAGATCTTCGAGTGGTTGCGCAGATCCTTGGGAAGCGCAGCGACAGCTCTCTCCAGAGCCTTTTTCCGCTTCTTATGGATATTCGAATTCACGATAAAAATGTACTGCAAATCGGGTTCCTGCTACTTCTTACTGACTGGTTTTACTGATTTCCGGCTTCGTAGATCATGTCGACGACATCGCCGATGCTCTTTACCTTCTCGATAGCCTCATCCGAGATCCTCGTATCGAAGCGTTCCTCGAGATCAACGACCAGCTCATAAAGCTGAAGGGAATCTAGCGGCAGTTCCTCGAAGATCATGGTATCTTCGGAAAAATCACTCTTCTTCATAGTAAGAAGTTCAGAGAGCATATCCGTCAGGACATCGAAGATCTTTTCCCTGGTCATATCGGCTCCGGAAGAAGCATTCTCTTCAGAAACAAAATCACTCTTATTCTTCGGGTCTGCCATGGTCATACCTCCGTATCGTCACGGACGATCTTCTTATACTGTTCGCCGGTGCTGTACTTCTTATACTGCTCCTTGACGAACGCATCGATCTCTTCGATCGTACTGGTCAGGATCCGTCTCTCCTCTTCGGAAAGCGGGTCAAAGATACGCTTGGCAAGGACTCTGTGGAACTTGGAATGCATACGGTAGGCGAGCTTGCCCTGACGTGTCAGAGAGATACGCACGATACGGCGGTCGTTCTCATCGCGCTGGCGCTCGACATACTTCTTCTTAACAAGACGGTCGACCGCTACTGTCAGCGTACCGATCGTGATACCGAGGATATTCGCGGTCTCGGTCATCGTTCTGGCCTCGTACGGGCCGATCGCATTGATCGTGTGGAGTTCAGTGATGGAAAGGTCGGAAAAATAACCCTTAGACAGGGCCATTTCTTCTGTCAGCAGGACATTATCGAAAATACTCAGAAGGCTGGCTGCAAAATCTTTTTCTTCCGGAACCATCTTATTCTCCCCCCTCGGCACATTAAGAAAATCATACACGAAAACGTGTCAAAATACAATGCCGCACGCCCTTCCGCCTATATAACAGAAGGACGAACCTCTACGTCCGAGATCGGAACGATGCGTGGATACTCACCGGAATAAAGTCCCGTACGGATCACTCGAGTGTTCTCGGCAATATCAGGATCCATGCCGCAGTATTTGCTCAGACTGCTGAGGATCAGGTCAGGTCTTACGTTTCTTTCAGAACCTGCAAATGCATAGAATTCCACGCTGTCCGGATCTCCGTCCGAGCCCTGTGAAAGCGAGATCAGAAGCGGCCGGATATCCGTCTGTTTCTCTTTTCCTTTCGCCATCTTCGTGACGATCAGGGTCTCTTCTTTCATGGCTTTTTCCATCGCCTCGCGGATGCCCTTCGCTTCAAAGCGGTAGGATGCTGTTGTGACGATCGACATGATGCTGTCCTTCGGTTCCGGGATCGCCTTTGACTTGAGGATACGAAGTCCCACCGGAAGATAATCGTTCAGTTCTTTTACGAACTGATCCGCATCATACGGGCAATTCAGAGAGACATCCAGATAGTCGCATCTCGTCTCGATACCGACACCTAAGGGAAGCGCAAACACCATCATCGGGCGGGGGTTATACCCCTGCGAATAAAGGATAGGGAGTCCCGCTCTTCTCGCGGCTCTCTCGAAGCATGTCATCAGGTCGAGGTGGCCGAGGAATGTGGTCGCGCCGTCTCTGCTGAAAGAAGCGCGCTGGACATACGCCGTCTGGTGTGCCTGCATGGTCATCATTTTTTCGCGTTCACTCTGAAGCATCAGGCATCACCTTCCTTCCCTGCATTTCTTTTGGCAAAGCACTCGCCGACACCCCAGGTTGCGGCGCCGCAGCCGGAGCAGTGTTCGCGGCAGGATGGTGTCGTCTTTTCCTCATGCGCGTTATGGCGCTCGGAAAGAAGGAACTTCTTATTCACACCAACGCTGACGTGATCCCACGGAAGCGTCTCCTCCTCTGAGAATTCACGGGAGAAATCTTCAATCGTAAGGCCGTGCTTTTCGAGGATCTCCACCCACTCTTTGAAACGGAAGTGGTCATCCCATGCATCAAAGAAAAGACCGGACTTATAGCCCTCAAGGAGAACCGGACCGAGACGTCTGTCTCCTCGTGCGAGAACGACTTCCCATACGGAAGAATCAAAGTCGTGCCATGCGTAACGGATGTTTCTGCTGCGCATATTATCTTTCAGAAGATGCTGTTTGCGGATCAGCTCTTCCTTCGTATTCTGCGGCTCCCACTGGAACGGGGTAAACGGCTTCGGAATAAAAAGGGATGTCGATACGGTAATATCAGGTCTTCTCATCTTCTGTCCGGTCTCACGTCCGACATCGTAGTAGAGTTTCTCGATCCGTTTGGCGAGATCGGCGATACCCAGAACATCCTCATCCGTCTCGGTCGGAAGACCGAGCATAAAGTAAAGTTTCACCGTGCTCCAACCGCCCATAAATGCGAGGCGCAGCGCTGAGAAGATATCTTCCTCTCTGATGTTTTTATTGATGACATCACGAAGTCTCTGCGTACCTGCTTCCGGTGCGAATGTCAGACCGGATTTACGGGTGCTCTGCACCTTCTCCATAAGATCCAGTGAGAAGGAGTCGAGTCGCAGCGACGGAAGCGAGAGACTTGTATGGTGTCCTTCAAAAGTAGTAAGAAGATTCTCGGCAAGCTCCGGGAACTTCGTATAGTCAGATGTTGCCAGTGACAGAAGACCCATCTCATCGTAGCCGGTGTTCTGCTCAAGTTGTCGTCCCTGCTCGCAGAGAACTTCAACTGACTTTTCACGGACAGGGCGGTAGATGAATCCCGCCTGGCAGAAGCGGCAGCCGCGGATACATCCGCGGAACACTTCAAGATAGGATCTGTCGTGTACGACACGGAGATTCGATACAACAGGAGATGTCGGATATGTGCAGGTGTCAAGATCCTTGATGATACGTTTCCTGATCTCCTTCTTCACGCCTTCGTGAAGAGGTTTCACGTCCGCGCCTTTTTCCTTCGAATAGGAAACTTCATACAGTGCCGGAACATAGATACCCTCGATGGCATCACAGGCAAGAAGAAGTTCCTGTCGGGTCATCGGGTGATCCGTCTTTTTCGAAAGCTTATACTCACTAACTTTTTCAGAAAGCTCGAGGATCATTTCCTCGCCTTCGCCCATCATGGCAATATCGAAGAAGTCCGCCATCGGTTCGATGTTATACGCGCAGGGGCCGCCGCAGCAGATGACCGGGTCATCCTCGCCTCTGTCCTTGGCAAGAAGCGGGATCTTTCCGAGATCCATCATCTGCAGGACATTGGTATAGCACATCTCATAGCCGAGCGTGAATCCGAGGATATCAAAGTCGCAGAGCGGCGTCTTCGTCTCCTGGGAATAAAGAGGGATGTTCTTTTCGCGAAGGATCTTATCCATATCGAGCCACGGAGAAAACGCACGCTCACATGCGACAAAATCACTTTCGTTCAGCACATGATAGAGGATCTGAAGTGCGAGGTTACTCATGCCGATCTCGTAGATATCCGGGAAGCAGAAAGCGAAGCGCACATAATCCGTTCGGCCAGTCTTCACGATTTCTTCCATCATGTCCTCTTTGATGACGGCATTAAATTCACCGCCGACATATCTGGCGGGGCTCTCGACCGACATCAGGTCGGACTTACTAAGTGGTACGGGATACTGTTTCATTTTCTGAAAAGCACCTCTATCCTGTTTGGAACATTTATAAATCTATCTCTTCTTTTCATTCTTTTGCAACACTTTCACACATTTCCATCTTGTAAAAATCCCTAACTAAAAGCCTTAATATGGACTGATTAGTTGGATTCTCACTTCATGATCATCGTAGATTAGCACTCCTCCAGCTACTACCCAGACAGATTCTCCAGATGCTACTTTAATACTTTTACGATCCTTACGAAATACAGGATGTGTATAATCTTTGGCAGTACCCTCAAAGTACCATTGACCATTCTCTCTGTATACAGTAGAGTAATACATACTTTTCGAGGAATAGATAGGTTCAATTTCAGAATTCTCTATTGTTTTCTTCAATGAGTAATCACCCAGAATATCAATAAAATAACTATGTTCTCGCCCATATCCAAACAGAAGTTCTGCGCCATCTGATGTGGCAACCCTTAAATCATATATATCTTTCAGGGTGGAAGTGGGAATTAGATTATCTGCTTCGAAATAGGCGCCGCCACACCACCCTCTAATTTCACCTTCCACAGTGATATAAGTTAACTGATGTTCTATATACGCTTCTGCTTGTACTCCTTTATCCATTAGTACGAGTGTGCCTAGTGAATTCTCACTTTCTGTGCGCCACAATTCTCCATTTTCAAGGAGCACAAATGCCCCTTTATTCTTATTGATCAGCCAATCAAAGACATCGATTTTTTTTACAGACGAATCAAACGAATGCGCCAAAACCATGTCAAATGCTTCATTCTCTACGGAATACATTTCAACCGTATTATCCTCAAAAAGCAAAAGTGCCTGTTCTGCATAAATATCCATGCTACGAATCTCTTTGTCAAAAGATTTATGACACAACTCTTTTCCTTTATAACTGCAGATAACCAGTTCCTGATTATCTAAGACGATTCCGATCTGATCGCGCATCGTTCCTCCCACCATAGTAATACGATGGTTTTTGTCAGAAAATACCGTGTAGTTATTTCTCGAAAAACATCCCGTGCAATTAGCAAGAATACAAACCAAGAGAAATATCAAAAGAAATCCCTGATACTTTTTCATGTTTTATCTCCTTCCCATCTCTGTAATACCTGACTCTTCCCAAGCGCGAAATATCTTCTAATTTCCCGATATACTCAAAAAAACTCTTTTTAATCCCATCTCGGTAACCAAGCACTGTACATGCAATCCAATCCGAAAGAAAAGAAACTGTAGCCTTTAACGTTTGCCAATCATCATCCCACGTGGTCTCAAATGTATAACAAAAATCCAGGCCAAGCAAGTAAACATTTCCTGCTGCAAGAAAGGACGATGTTCCATTCCATGCATATACCTCATCTATTGTTCCCCAATTCATGAAAGAGCGAGCAATATTATCCTGATTATTATCTTCAAGATTTAGGTCACCCGAAAAGCATGATGCAACATTTAAAGTTTTAATACTCTTTCGTTCCAAAAGAATATCTGTTGATATATTTTTTTGTTTTCTCTGAATGTCATCACGAGTAATAGGTCCAACACTATTGATTGATCCATGAAACACAAGTATTACTTCATCAATCTGATAAATATACTTCCCACTTTGATTCTTTCCCATACTGTTCCATTTTTTAGCGAAATCATTTGAACTTGAATCATCAACCAACATCGGAACAAGCTGATGCTTTGACTTGTCTCTTTGTGCTACTCTGCTAAAAGCTTCATATTCAAAGAATATTTCTGAGTCGCTATATAACATATACGATATCATTGTATTCTTCTCATTAGGTGTCGCATCAACATCATCCGTTGCATCGTCATTGTCCGTATCTACGTCTGACGGATCAGAAACAACACCATATATTGTCCACTCTCCTTGGCCCAAATTTACAAACAGTGACGCCAACGCCATTTCGGTTGGTGAAGCA
>JAEEGL013243696.1_pt1 | contig 49214 bp, 43 predicted proteins | sample 9134231 | NCBI WGS metagenome assembly JAEEGL01 (sample SAMN16246548, study PRJNA631951) | gut metagenome | biome: gut microbiome; feature: rumen; material: fiber-attached | host: Bos | place: Iran: Karaj | collected 2018-10 | reverse complement strand
CGAACTCTCGAATTAAAAATATCTCATTTCCTATATATATAATATGTAGGAAATTAAAAAATCATTTTTAAATGAGTCTAGCTCAATTAAATACTGTTATTGTTTTTTTATATGGTAGTACAATAAAACTACCGCAATATTTATTGGTTTCTCAAAAGATTCATCATTTACTTTTCAATGTACTTTTTAGTTTATTTAGCCTTTTGAAAAAAGGCTAAAATTAAAATCCTGCTCACGCGGGACAATTTGTATTATACAATGCAGGTATATAAAAGTCAACACATTTTTCAAAATTTTTTAAAATTTTTTTAACTTTTTGTCGAACGGTTGTAACGCCCATTAACCCGTCCCCTGTAGCCCTATTAAAAGCTGGTGTTTCAGGCTATCGTCTAACTAATAAAAAAGCAAAAAATAAGACGTGCAATTTATAATTTTTTGCACGTCTTTTAAAAACATTTATAAAAACTTTTATTTAAATAATGGATCAAGATTTATTCCTAAGTCTGTTCCTTGTTTAATATAAACCGAATTAATTTTTTTCTTTAATCCACTGATGAATTCTTTTATTTCTTTATCTTCAAAATCATTAACAATTATATGACTTGTATTATCAACAGAAAGTATTGTTCCTATTTCATCTGTGAAGTTAACTGTATCATTATATTCTAATGTTAAATGTTTTATTCCATTAGTTAAATTAATTGTTGCTTTATTTCTTATACTATTATCTTCAACATTTCCTGTTTGATTAATAATAATTTCTAAACGGAACTCTTCACTCTTTGTTGTTTTATCTTTTCTTATTTCATATGTGTAAGTATTTGATTTACTATCTTTACTCATCTTAAATGAATATTCATTTAATTTAAATATAGAAGTTTCTACATCATCTTTCTTTAGATGATCAATAACGATTTTAGTTTCACCAAAAGTAATATCTGTTCTGATATTCTTCATTCCATTTTCATAAACAATAACTTTAAACTCTTTTGCTCTTGATGAGTCTTTTCTTAAATCACTTATTACTTTTTGTAAGTAAGCATTTAGCTTATTAACATCTGTGTAATCTTCTTCCATATTCATTAACTTTGCTTTAGATGAGAAGTAGTTAATTAATATACTATCGCTAGTAATCTTCTCTAGCATATCTATATATAATGTAGCTGCATCACTTGAGCCTAATGTTAATGAATATGCATTTGCTTCATAGTCTGTTCCATCAACATTAATCTTTACTTTACCGTCTTTGTTGTATGCATTGTTTGGAACATTATTCTTCATTATGTCTAATAGTTTATTTATATGTTCTTTTTCTACATCTGTTGTTTCAACTAAATATTTGGGATCAGAATTTCCTATATAGTTAGGTACCATACTTAGTTCATTAATTTCTGCTAGATCAAAAATCTTTTTCATTTCACCATTTCTAACAAAAACATAACTATTTGCTACATCTTTGCAATAGAAACCTAAGTTGTCACCATCTTTAAGAAGGTCTATCTCCTCCATTATCTCCATACCATTCATAACATTAATCATGATGGCTGATTTTTCATTTCCGTTATCTGTTCTTTCACCAATACTGAATTTTAGTTTATCAAGCACTTTTGAATCAGCAACGTTTGATGAAGAAATAATCTTAGCATTACCAACTCTCTTATATTTAGATGTAATTTTCTTTTCATTATATGCGCTATTAGATTCATCTTCTAACATCTTAGTAGCTTCGAATGTCTGATCAAAATATTTAATGAATACTTCTCTCTTTGTTCTAAATATATCTGTATTGAAATATAAAGCAGCACCAGCAGCTAGTATTAGCAAAATAACACCTGCTACTATTTTAAACTTAATATCTTTTTTTAGTTTTCTTCTTTTCTTTCCTGTTTTACTAACTTTAGATTTAAGCTTCTTTATATTCTTAGATGTTTCTTTATTCAGATTTTGCTTTGCTTTATCTTGGCTACTATAAGAAACAGTCGTATTCTTTCTATACTTAGGATCGCTATAACCATAGTCATATTCTATTTCATCTTTATTAGTAATTTTGTTATAGCTACTAATATAGTCATCATTGCTGTCATAATAGTCTAAAAAGCTCATATCATAATCATCAAAATTATTTGAATCATTATAGTTTTCATCTGGTCTATTATTCATTACACTCTTCCTTTATTTTTTTCTTTGGTTCATAACCTCATACATAACGATTGATGCAGATACTGATGCGTTAAGTGAATTTATTTTGCCTGCCATTGGAATTCTAATTAAGAAGTCACAGTTTTCTTTAACTAATCTGCTCATTCCGAATCCTTCGCTTCCAACAACAATTCCTACGCCTGAATCATATTTAACCTCGTTGTAGTTATCTGTTCCATCCATATCTGTACCATAAATCCAAACGCCGTTGTCTTGTAATTCTTTTATTGTATCATTTAAGTTTGTTACTCTTGCAACTTTAACATAAGCAACTGCTCCAGCAGATGTTTTATTAACTGTTGCATTAACTGCTGCTGATCTTCTTTTTGGAATAATTACTCCATGTGCTCCAACACATTCTGCAGTTCTTATAATTGATCCTAAATTGTGTGGATCTTCTATTCCGTCGCAAATGATTACGAATGGTTTTTCATTTTTACTTTTTGCTAACTCAAGTATTTCTTCAACGCTTGAATAGTTGTAAGGTGGAACAATAGCAATTACTCCTTGATGATTATGTGTCTCTGACATTTGATCAAGCTTGTTTTTATCAATCTCGCTAATAACAACTTTCTTTTCTTTTGCCTTAGCAATGATCTTAATTATTGCTCCGTGTTTTTCACCACTTTGAACATAAAGCTTGTTAATATCATTATCAGATTCTAATAACTCAAGTACACTATTTCTTCCTTCTACTTGGTCGCTAATTTCATTTTCTTCCATATGATATATCCTTTATTTAATATTACTAATTCTTTCATCCATGTATTCATCTACATGTTCTTTGATATCTTTTATCTTGTCTTTTTCTTTTGCATCTTTTATAAGGTCACATAGTTTATCTATTGATTTGTTCTTTTTAATTAATTCTATTGATATGTCATAATTTACATCATATACAAAACCAACTTCTAGCATATAATCATCTAGTTCTGTTTTTGCATCATATCTGTTAACAACTTTACTCGCTAACATTTCTTCGTATACATTATTAGAAATATCATCTTTTAATATTGCTTCAAAGTTGAACAACTTTGTTATATCTTCATATTCCATGTAATTTAGAATATCAATCTTATCTGCATCTCTAATTAACTTGCAATAAGTTAATTCTTCTCCATCGATATCTTCTGCTATTTTATATTTATTATGATACTTAACAGCTTTTATTATTAACTTTTGAGTTTCTTTATCATCACAATATTTTTCAATATAATTATTTGTTTCTAATATTTCTGCTCCTAGATCTGCATGATCAACAGATTCCTTATCACAAAATGTGTTATAAATTCTAATTTGTTCAAATCTACCTATATCATGTAGTAACCCAATTAATTCTGCTAGATCTGCATCTACTCCAATTGCCATTCCTATTTTTCTAGCATAAGCTGCTGTTCTATATGAATGATTTATTTTTAAAGCTATTTTGAAATCATCCTTATTATATCCACTAACATATCTGTCAAATTCTTCTCTTGCCTTTTGTATACTAAGCATTTTTTCTCCTTCAAATGTATATCTCAAATCATTATTTGTTTTCTGTATCAGCTTTCAAAACATTTAAGAAAGCTTCTTGTGGAATTGCTACGTTACCAAATTCACGCATTCTTTTCTTTCCACGTTTTTGTTTTTCCAATAATTTTTTCTTACGAGTAATATCACCACCATAGCATTTTGCTAATACGTCTTTACGTAATGCAGAGATTGTTTCTCTTGCTATGATTGTTCCACCAATTGCAGCTTGAATTGGAACTGCGAATTGTTGTCTTGGTATCTCGTCTTTTAATCTTTCTACTAAAGTCTTTCCTCTGTTGTATGCATTGCCTTTGAATACGATAAATGATAATGCATCAACATATTCGCCATTAACTTTAATATCAAGTTTTATTAACTCTGATTCTTTGTATTCTTTTAATGTGTAATCAAGAGAAGCATATCCTCTTGTTTTTGATTTTAATGTATCAAAGAAATCATAGATTATTTCATTTAATGGTATTTCGTATTTTATTGTTACTCTATTTTCATCTAAGTATTTCATATCGATATAGATACCACGTCTTTGTTGGCAAAGATCCATAACATTTCCAACATATTCTTTTGGTGCCATTATGTTTGCATCAACATATGGTTCTTCGATATGTTTAATATCTGTCGCATCTGGTAAATCAGATGGATTATAAATATTTTCTACTGTTCCATCTGTTTTATAAACTTTATAAATAACTGATGGTGCAGTTGTAATTAAACTTAAATCAAACTCTCTATCAAGTCTTTCTTCGATAACTTCTAAATGAAGTAATCCTAAGAATCCACATCTAAATCCAGATCCTAATGCTGATGAAGTTTCTGGTTCAAATTCTAATGCTGCATCATTAAGTTGTAACTTCTCTAATGCAATTTTTAGATTCTCATAATCAGCTCCATCCATTGGATATAATCCACAGTATACCATTGGATTAACTTTCTTATATCCTGGTAATGCTGTATCTATTGGATCATTCTCATCAGTGATTGTATCACCAACATGAATATCTTGAAGACTCTTTATTGAAGCTGCAATATATCCAACTTCACCAGCTTGTAATTCTTCACATGGTTTATAACCACCTGGTGTAAAATATCCAACTTCAGTTACTGTATAGTGGTCATTGTTAGACATAAGTCTAATCTCTGTTCCAACTTTAACAGTTCCTTCTTTTACTTTTACATAAGCTAACGCGCCTTTGTAGTCATTATAAATACTATCAAAGATTAAAGCTTGTAACTTGCCATTCTCATCTCCAACAGGAGCTGGAATTTCAGTTACGATTTTTTCTAAAACATCTTCGCAGTTTAATCCTGTTTTTGCACTAATGCATGGTGCATCATCTGCTGGTAAACCAATGATGTCTTCTATTTCTTTTTTAACTTCATCTGGTCTTGCACTTGGCAAATCAACCTTGTTGATTACTGGTACAACTTCCAAATTATTATCTAAAGCTAAATAAACATTTGCTAAAGTTTGAGCTTCAACTCCTTGTGTACTATCCACAACAAGAATAGCTCCTTCACAAGCTGCTAAGCTACGTGATACTTCGTAGTTAAAATCAACATGGCCTGGGGTATCTATTAAATTAAGTTCATATACTTTACCATCTCTTGCTTTGTAGTTCATTCTAACTGCTTGAGATTTAATTGTGATTCCTCTTTCTTTTTCAATATCCATGTTATCTAAAACTTGTTCAGTCATAACACGTTTTTCAAGAGTACCTGTCATCTCAATAAGTCTATCAGACAAAGTTGTCTTGCCATGATCTATGTGTGCAATTATGCTAAAGTTTCTAATTAGGCTTTTATCTTTCATGAAGCTCCTTTTTATGATTGTTTATTTTTGATTTTGGTTTTGATTTGGATTTGTTGCTTGTTTCTTTTTCTTATTAACTTTTACTAACGCAACTATACCAACTGTAATAAGTGCGATAATACATAATGGTAATAAAACAAACAATGCTATTTTTCCAAAGATGTTTCCAAAATCATTTACTGGTTCTGGTTGTGGAATTCCATATAAAGCAGGTGTCTCATTTATAGCTGGGTCAAATACACCATATAAGTCAGGTGTTCTGTTAACAGATGGTGATGGTACTCCATATAAAGCTTGTGTTCCAAAAACATTTCCTGCTTTAAACAAAAGCATAGTAGCCATTGCTGCCATTGTTAAAAAGAATTTTTTTATTTTACTCATAATATTTCCTCCTTATAGTTTTTATATTATGAATTAATATTTCCATTATTATTATTTGCATTTTGATTTATATTTGTTGCCTGTTTCTTTTTCTTATTAACTTTAACTAAAGCAACAATACCAATTGTGATAAGTGTAACAACACATAATGGTAATAAAACAAATAACGCTACCTTTCCAAAGATACTTATAAAATCCTCTTTTGGATCAGGTATTCCATATAGTGTCGCATTTCCTGAATTTATAAATTTTTGTCCTTCACCCCATATATCTGTATCTACAGGTTCTGCTGCAAAAACATTTCTTATTTTCATAAATAATAAAACAATCATAGTCGAAGATGTTAAAAATATTCTTTTAATTCTATTCATAATCTATTCTCCTTTAATATCTATGATACACAAGCCCAAATTATAAAAAGTACTATGAATGGTATTATTGCGATTAACGTTATAGAAAGTCTTACCAACTTCATATGTTTGCTTTCTATATTCACATCCATAGCATGTTTAGTATTCTCATCTATCGCATTATTTTTCTTTTCTTCTTTGGCTTTTTTTAATCTTTTATAAACTATTACTATATTTGTAATAATTACAGTTAAAACAATAAACAATATTGTACCTATTGATATAATAAACCTCCATGGTTTCGTTGATGGGATACCTGATGGTAGACTACCACTAGCTGTTGGAATTGGAATACTTTCAGCGAAAACACTTTTGGCGTTTAAAACTAATAAAATTAGCGGTGTAAGTATTATTAAGTAAAATTTCTTCATCTTACTCATGTATTATTCTCCTTTGTAAATCATGTTATAAACACATTTATTTTGAATATTGTCTTCGAAGTTCCATGTATGGAATGCTCCTCCTAAACAATATTCCCAGTATTCACAATTAGCACATTTTTCAGATTTAGTTCTATTTTTATCTCTGAATATTTGATATTTATTTTCCCATGCATCTTTAAATCTATCAGTTTTGACATTTCCTTGAATAAACTTTTTAATTCTTGGAACATTTGGGCAAACAAATAAATCACCATTATATAAAATACTTGCTACGTTTATGCCTGTTCTGCAATTGAACATATATCCTCTTACAACGCCTTCATATTCAAGTCCTAAGAATCCAGGGCATCCATAATCTAATCTTAGTTTTTTACTATTATGCTTTTTAATGAATTGTAAAATTGATTTTATTTCCTCACCATTTAATAATAAGTCATCATTTTCTTTTGCTCTTCCAATTGGATCCATTGTAGCTAATCTCCAAGAATCCAATTTTAGATCACGGAATATTTTATATAGTTCTTCTATTTGATCAATGTTAGATTTATTAAATACTGTTGTTACTTGTATATGTTTAACAAATCCAGCATCACGAAGATTTTTAATATTCTTCATTATTAAATCGTAACCACCTGGTGTTCCTCTGAATTCATCATGAGTATCTCTTAAACCATCAATACTAATAGAAATTGTTTCCATGTTTGCTTTTCTTAATTTTTCAATCATGTTCTCATCTAGTAGCATTCCATTTGATGTCATGCCCCAACGAAATCCTAATTCGTTTGTTGCATATTCCATTACTTCGCATAAATCTTCTCTTGTTAATGGCTCACCACCAGTAACATTAATAAGAATTTTTGATGCATCATAATCTTCTGCAATTTGTTTGAAAGCATCTTTAGCTTCTTGTGTTGTTAACTCGCCTGCATACTTTTTCTTTTCAGCACTACTTCCGCAATGTTTGCAATGTGCATTGCATGTTAAAGTACACTCCCAAAACAAATCGATTAATGTATGATTTTGAGTTCTTTCAATTTCTCTATATTGTTTGCTTAATTCAAGTTTTCCTAGTTTAAAAATTTTTCCTAACATATATTTCTTTTTCTACCATTCCCTAATAGATGAATTTATAACAGCTATTGCTATACAAACTATTGTTATTATTAACGCCATTATTAATGTTACTTTAAAATGTTTATTTAAATTTTGTAATTCATTATTTTCATCTGCTTTTTGTTGCTTTTTGATTCTATTAATTCTTACAAACAATATTATAGTCCTGATGATAAGAACCGGTAATATAATGCATAAGACTACAAAGGATACATTCATTGCATTCCTTATTGGAGATGGTGGTATACTATATCCAGGGGGTATTTTTGCAGGGTCAGTTATATTAGGCATATCTGCAAAACCCATAGCAGTTTTAAAAAGCATTGTAGTAATCATTCCAGAGAAAGCTATTAAAAATTTTTCAATTCTTTTCATCAGCACTCCTTCTATTTACTCTCTTTTGCAACGTTAGCATACTTTTGTAATTGTTTATATGCTAAATAATTTATTGTTCCTGGTACATCAATATTACCTGCTGGAACTCCTGTTAAGATTTCAATTCCTTCTTCGATTGTTGATACAGCATAGATATGGAATTTTCCATTCTTAACAGCTTCTATTAATTCTTCATCTAGGTTTAGATTTCTAACATTCTTTGCTGGGATCATTACACCTTGATTTCCTGTTAATCCTCTTTCTTTACATACTGCAAAGAATCCTTCAATCTTTTCATTTACACCACCAATTACTTGGATTTCTCCTTTTTGGTTTACTGAACCAGTAACTGCAATTGATTGATTAATTGGAATATTTGCTAATGCTGATAGGATTGCATAAAGTTCTGTACTTGATGCAGAGTCTCCATCAATTTCTGAATATAATTGTTCGAAACAAACACTTGCATTTAATGATAAGATCATATCTTGTGCAAACTTTTGTCCAAGATAACCTTGCATAATTAATGCACCTTTTTGTTGTGTTGGTCCTGCAAGTTCTGCTTCTCTCTCAATGTTTATAATTCCTTGTTTACCACAGTATGTACTAGCTGTAACTCTAACTGGTTTTCCAAAGCTGTATTCACCAATTGTCATTACTGATAGTCCATTAATTTGTCCAACTTTTGCTCCGTCAGTATCAATCATTAAATCTCCGTTAGCAATCATTTCATTATATTTTTCATCGTACTTAATTGTACGTTTCTTTCTCTCAACTAAAGCTTTTCTGATGTGAACATCTGTTACAACATCTGCTCCATCTTGGTCAGCCCAGTTTGCAGCTTCAGCAATAATTTGTGTCATATCGCCAAATTGTGTTGAAAGCTTTGTTTGATCTTCTGCTAATCTACTTGCGTATTCAGCAAGTCTAGCACAAGCTTTTCTATCTAAGTGTGGTAAGTCATTGTCAGCACAGTAGCTATGAATGAATCTTGCAAAGTCTGTTAAGTTTTTATTATCAACAGGAGCAAAATCTTCGAATTCAACTTTTATCTTAAATAATTTTTTAAAATCTTCATCAACTGATAATAATGTTTGATAAACATTTTCATCGCCAATTAAGATAACTTTTAAGTTTAGTGGAATAGCTTCTGGCTTTAATGAAATTAATACCATTGATGATTGCTTTTGTTCTAATGAGTTATCAATACTGATTTCATGATTTCTTAAAACTCTCTTTAAGTTTTCATAGCAAATTGGATTAGCCATTAAATCGTTTGCTTGTAAAACTAAATATCCACCATTAGCTTTTTGAAGAAGTCCTGATCTTAACATTGTATGATCTGTTTTAAGCATTCCATAATAGTTTTCATATTCTAGTCTTCCAAATAAGTTGTTGAAAGAATAGTTTGAATCCATTATTGTAGGAGCTCCATCAACATTGCTATTGTCTACAAAAACGTTTACTCTATAGTTATCCCATGGTTTGATTTCCGGTGCTTTTGGTTGACCATTATCTGAATTGTCTTTTTTATCTTCACCTGTGAATGCATCAATATTTTTTATGATGTCATTCTTTAGACCTTCTAAGAATTTTTTTATTTTCGCATTTCTTTTGAATTCAACTTTTAAATCAGACATTCTATTGTCAATTGTAATTACAGCAATACTAGATTTCCATTCATTGATTTCGTTTTCTGATAAACTTTCAATTTCTTTAATGCTAGCAATTGCTTCCATGATCAATTCTTGAACTATTTCTGACTTCTTTTCATAGTCTTCTTTAATCTTTGGATCAAGTTGATCAAATTCTTCTTCCTTGATTGTTACACCATTTACCATTGGCATCATGAAGATACCGTTGTCTGATGATTTTACTTCAAAGTTATAACGAGCACTTTTCTTGTTAAGCTCACTAATCAATTTATTCTTTTGATTTTGATACTTTTGAGAAATTTGTTTCTTTTGCTTTTCGACATTATCAGTTTTGAAAGTAGATTTTAATTCTCTTCTGATATCTTTTACAAAGCTCTCCATCATATCTTTGAATTTATTTCCATCACCAGCAACTAGATTAACTGCAACTGGTTCGTTTGGATTATCAAAGTTATATATATAACACCAATCATTTGGAGTTTTTCTCTTTTTAGAAATCTTATCCAAATAGTTTTTAGTGTATGTTGTTTTACCACTTCCTGTTGGTCCTTCAAGATATAGATTGTATCCTCTAGTATCAATTGATAAACCAAATTCAAGTGAACTAATTCCTCTTTCTTGTCCTACACCCTTATAGTTACTTTGTAAGTCTTTAGTTGTAGTAAAGTTAAAAGAACTAGGATCACAAGAATATTTTAACTTTTCATATGGTACTTCTTTAGTATTTCTCATTTCATATCTCCCAAAATAAAATTTTGTGTTTTGCTTGTGTGTATTTTTATAATGACATTAGTATAGCGTCATCATGATCTTTATAATAATTTTCTCTTCTGCCAACTGGTCTGAATCCAAATTCGCAGTATAAGTTTTTAGCAACTATATTGTGCTCACCAACTTCTAGATTGATCTTTCTTACATCAGCATATTTTCTAATAATGTAACTTAGTAAGTTTGAACCAATACCTTGTTGACGTTTATCTGCTCTAGTTACGATGTTTACTATTTCTAGTTCATCGAATATTTTCTTTATAGCAATAAATCCAACGATGTCTTCATTTTGTCTTGCTATTAAGAATTCAGAATAATTTGTATCTCTATCATCTATGAATTCTTTAACTTCCCATAGATTAGGGAACAACTTGTAATTGATGATTATCCATTCATAATCACTTTGAGTCATTTTACTAACTCTTATTGCATCATCTTTTAAACCAATTAGATTTCTTTCAGCTTGTGGTTTTCTTAGATACATTGGAGATAATGTATTTGAATCTCCTCTGATTCCAAGTCTGAATTTATTTTGCGCAGCGAATGCAATAGCTTCTGCCATTGTTTCGCTTGGTTTAACATATTTATAATCTTTTACTTCTTTACCTTGTGCATATTCTTGACTTCTTTCAGCAACCAAGTAAGTCTCAATTCTCTCAAGTTCAACGTCTCCGACAATATATACTTTCTCTTGAAAATTTATATATTGAGGAATCTCTGAAAGGTTAGTTACTTCTGGGTTCTTGAAAACAGTTAAGTTTCCTTCATGCATTCTATATACAGCAAAGTAAGCATTATCATTTCTAGCATCAATCATTGATAAGATTTTACAATCTTCAACACCACTTTCCATCATAACTGTATATGCTTGAGCTTCTAGTGAATTAATTCCTATAGCTGGTGTTCCTTTTGTATCATTGAAAGCTTTGATTGTAGCTATTCCAATTCTAATTCCTGTAAAAGATCCAGGGCCAATTCCACATGCTAACATATCTAAATCATCTAGTGTTAATTTAGCATCTTCAAGTGTTTTCTTAACCATTGGCATTAACGCTGTTGAATGTTCACGCATGTCGTGGTCATGATTTTCACTTAATATTTGTTTACCATCAATAACAGCAACTGAGCATATCGCTGATGATGTATCTATAGCTAATACTTTCATGTGTTTCTCCTTTCCAGGGTCTAATAATTATAATTTTGCAAAATCATAATCATCAAATCTTGTTCCAAATTCTTCAACTTCTAATCTTCTGTCTGTTTCGTAGTTGTCACCCTTTAAAATTGTTATTTTAATATAATCTCTAGGAAGTATGCTCTCAATCATATCTCCCCACTCAATTAAGTTAATTCCCTTAGGAAAATATTCTTCTCCGCCGATGTTCTCAAATTCCATAGTGTTCTTCAAACGGTATAGATCAAAGTGATTAATCTTCACTTTATCAGTTCTGTACTCGTTTACTATTGTAAAAGTAGGACTAGATATTTCGTCCTTTAGACCATAATATGTAAGTATTCCCTCTACAAGCTTTGTTTTCCCAGCTCCAAGTTCACCTGTTAAGATGACAATATCGCCTTGCTTTAGTATGCCTGCTAGCTTTTTGCCGAATTCTTTTGTTTCTTCTTCTGAACGACAAATTATTTCTTGCATATTAATCTCTCCTTTCCTTTTAAAAATCGACACAATTCCACCGTAATTATATTATAAATCGCCCTTTTATTCAATAAAAAAACGACAAAAAAATAATAAGCGTCATAATTCTTCAATTCCAATTATAACGCTTATTATAAGCAATTTTACTATATCAATTTTAGCCTCTTAATTCAGCATTGAATTTCTTAGCTAAATTTTCAGTAATTTTGTTAATTTCTTCCGCAATTTCCTCGTCTGTTAGAGTCTTTGTTGAGTCTCCAATTTCAAGTGTAAATGCGATACTCTTCTTGTCTTCATCGATACCTTTACCAGTGTATACATCGAATACCTTGCTGCTTAGCAATAGCTTGCCACCAGCTGATTTGATAGCTTTTTGTAGATCACTTGCTGAAACATTTCTATCAACTAACAAAGCAATATCTTTGTTAACTGTTGGGAACTTAGAAATCTCTTTGTATTTCATTTTTCCTGTCTTAACAGCTAATAATTTATCTAGATTAATCTCGAAAACATATACTTCTTCGTTGCAGATACATGGATTGATACGTCCGATATATCCCATATATTTGCCATCAACGATAATTGATGCACTCTTTCCTGGGTGTAGGTCTCCTGGAATGTTGTCATCTACTACAAATGAGTATCTAGCACCATATCCTAGGTATTCTAATACTTCTTCAACAACACCTTTGATTGTATAGAAATCAATCTTTTCTTGCTTTAATCCTGTGTAGTATGTACCACTCATTAAAGCAGATAATTTCTTCTCTTCAAAGAATTCTTCACCTAATTTGTAGAAACTCTTACCAATTTCGAAGATATTTACATCTTCTGTATGGTGAGCTTTGTTGTATTGATATAGTCTGTAAAGAGCTGTTGTAACTGTTTGTCTTAAGCAGCTTCTTTCTTCAGTTAATGGTTTTAAAATTCTAATGCTTTCTTTGTTACTATCAAGTTTTTCACTTGTGAACATTGGTGCTTCTTCAGAATTTGTTAAAACATAAGATAATGTTTCGCTTAATCCTAAGTTAACCATCTTGTTTCTAATTTCACGAGAAGTTCTATCGTAAGAACCTTTCTTTACTGATAATGTCATTGATTTTCCTTCTACATTATCAACACCATAAACTCTTCCAACTTCTTCGATTAAGTCTTCTTTAATTGAAATATCAATTCTTCTTGTTGGAACATCAACAATAATTGTATTGTCTTTTGATTCGCATTCGAATGCTAATCTTCTGAAACAATCAATAATTTCATCTTTAGAAAGAGTTGTTCCTAAGATGTTATTAATATTTTCAACTGTAATTTCAATTTTCTTATTTTCTTTATCAGCTTTGTCATAAACTTCAGTTCCCTTAAGAACTTCACCTTCAGCAATTTCAGATAAAAGCTTAACTGCTCTTTCCATGGCCATATAAGTTCTGTTAGGATCCAAACCTTTTTCAAATCTATTTGAAGCTTCACTTCTTAAAATTTTGTTTGAAGTTTTTCTTACGCAAACTCCATCAAAAACTGCTGCTTCAATTACAACATTTTTAGTATTTTCTGTGATTTCTGTATCAAGTCCACCCATAACTCCGGCAAGACCAATAGCTCTTGTACCATCTGAAATTACGATATCTTGAGCAGATAATTCTCTTTCTTGTTCATCAAGAGTTGTAAGTTTTTCGCCTTCTTCTGCCATTCTAACTTGAAGCATTCCATTTAATTTATCTGCATCATAGAAATGAAGTGGTTGACCTGTTTCAATCATTACGTAGTTACTAATATCTACAACATTATTGATTGGTCTTATTCCTGAAGCGATTAATCTTTCTTTGATATAATCTGGGCTTTCTTTAATTTTTACATTTTTAACTTCTCTTGCTAAGAATAAAGAACAATTCTCTGTTTTAACATCTACTTTGAATTTTAATTCTTCATTTGATTCAGCATGTGTTAAATCAATATCTTTAACCTTCTTGTCATGAATAGCACCAACTTCATAAGCCATACCTAAGATGCTTAGTAAGTCTCCTCTATTTGCTGTCAAATCAAAATCAATAACACCATCATCTAATCCTAAATATTTGATTGGATCTTCTCCAACTGGTGCATCTGCTGGAAGTTCTTCAATTCCTGCAACTTGAGCATCTGTTAAGTATTTTTTATCAAGTCCTAATTCGTATAATGCACACATCATACCATTAGATTCTTGTCCTCTGATAACACCTTTTTTAATTTCAACTTCTGGAAGTTTTGCTCCATCTAAAGCAACAATAACTTTAATTCCTTTTCTTGCATTTGGTGCTCCACAAACAATTTGTCTAACATCACCTTCACCAACTTTAACTTGGCATACATGAAGATGGTCAGAATCAGGATGTTCAACACAATCCATAATTTCACCAATTACAAGCTTTGTAGCATTGATTAACTTGCCTTCAGTGTCATATTCATTACCCATTTTAGTCATATCTTCAGCAAGTTGATGGATATCTAAATCATCATCTAGATCTATATAATCTTTTAAAAAGTTTGTACTTAAAATCATAATTAGTCATCCTTTCTGTCAAATTGTTTTAAGAATCTGACGTCATTTTCGTAAAGTAATCTAATATCTGTAATTCCATATTTGAACATTGCAAGTCTATCAAGACCAGTACCAAATGCGAATCCAGAGTATTCATTTGGATCATATCCATTCATTGATAAAACGTTTGGATGAACAATTCCTGCTCCTAATAACTCAATCCAACCTGTGTGTTTACATAGATTACATCCTTTTCCACCGCATTTGAAACAGCTTACATCAACTTCATATGAAGGCTCTGTGAATGGGAAGTAAGATGGTCTAAATCTTAATTTAGTGTCTTCTCCTAACATGTGCTTCATGAAGATTTCAAGTGTTCCTTTTAAGTCTGCGAATGAAATATTTTTATCAACAACTAATCCTTCAACTTGATTGAATTGATGAGAGTGTGTTGCATCATCTTCTCTTCTATATGTCTTTCCTGGAACAATAATTCTTAATGGTGTTTTTTCTTTATTAGCCATCATTGCTCTTGCTTGTACTGCTGATGTTTGAGTACGAAGTAGATATTCAGGTGTGATATAGAAACTATCTTGCATATCTCTTGCAGGATGTCCTTTGGGTAAATTTAATCTTTCGAAGCAGTATTCATCTGTTTCAAGTTCAGGACCTGCTACTACGTCATATCCCATTGAAACGAATAAATCTTCAATCTCTTCAATTACTCTTGTTAATGGATGTTTGCTTCCTCTAATAATTTTGCTTCCTGGTAAAGTAACATCAATCTTTTCAGTTTGTAACTTTTTGTCCATTTCAGCTTTTGCAAAAGCATCCATCTTCTTATTTAATACTTCGCTAACCTCTTCTTTAGCACTATTAACGATAGCACCAAACTTTGGTTTTTCTTCTGCTGATAATGTTCCCATCATTTTTAATAAAGCAGTTAATTCACCTTTTTTACCAAAGTATTTAACTTTAATTGCTTCTAATGTAGCAACATCATTAGCTTGTTCAATTTCTTGTAATGCATTTTGTTTTACTTCTTCTACCTTATCCATGTCTTTTCCTTTCTCAAAAACAAAAACGATAGTTTCCCTATTTTATAGGGAGACTATCGTTAAATCTCTGTACCACCTATTTTCATTTGATTACTAATAATCAAATCTCATTTGAACTTTTACGTTAGCTTAAACGTCCATGCCTACTATTGTTTCAACATAGCCCTCCAAAGTGAAATTTCAATAAATGCATATAGCGATTTTCACCATCACGCCTCTCTAAAATATGTTCTCATTTACCTACTTTGCTTTATCAACGGTTTATTAAGATGTATCTATATTAACATAATTTTAAACAATTTTCAATAGTATTACTCTTCGTCCTCGTCTCCGTTGTCTTTTCTTTCTTGGTAAGCTGTATATAAAACTGTTGTTAAAATATATGTTATCATTCCAACTGGAACAGTGTATGTTCCGATTGGTAGTCTGCATAATGCATAAACTGCATATTCTAATCCTTCAACTACAAATAATGTAGTTAAGAATAATAGCATTTGTTTTGCACCTTTATATCTAATTGCAAAGAATGCTGCTATTAATAGTGTAGAGATTCCTAGTGGAACGATATATGGTTCTACTAATGTTCTTAATTTTACATTTGAAACATGCTCTACAATATAGTTATCAGAAGTTAATTTTGCATCAAACTTCTCATTAATCTTTGTTATATAGTTTTGTAATTGTTCATCTGATACGTTACGAACTTTGATTTGTGCACTGTTTTCGAAGAATTCAACTTCTTTAACAGCGAAGAAATCATCACCAAAAACTTCTTTAGCAACTTCAGATACACTATCTAAATTGATAGTTTTTTCTGCAGTGAATCTAATTAAAAATCCTTCTGCATATCTTGATGTTACTCTTAATCCAACTGTAGCTGTTACTATTAGTGATGCAATAATTATCACAGCAAAAGCTATACACATAATTTTGTTTTTCATCATTTATCTCCATTCATTTAAAAATTATCTTGCTAAGAATTTAGTTGTAATAAAGTTGTATACTAGTGCAATAACTATTGACCAGAATACTATCATTCCAACACTAAAGATTGCAGCCCACTCTGCTAAGCAGCAAACAACTGATAAGATTAAAATAGGAATTACAATTAAAACAAATTGTTTTAATATTTTTGTAGCACCTTCTTTTAATTCTTTTGTTGAAAGGTCTTTATTCTTTAATAATCCACAAATCATAAATGAATATATTGCTTGTAAGATGTATCCAGCTTCAATTGCCATAATTCCATCTAATGATAATTTTACGTTTGTTAATCTAATTACTAATAATAGGATTGCAACGAATCCAACATTGATTACACTAGCTAAGATTCCTTTATATCCGAATTTTACAATTAAGATTAAAGCAATAAATAATGCTATTGCAATCTCAACATAAATTAAAACTTTTACAGTATTGTTTTCTACTGGTGCTGCAATATATGTATTTCCAGTTACAGTATATTGATCATTCATTGGTTTATTTTCCATAATAGCTGCTAAGTTTTTAGCACTATTATATTGATCTTGATCATCTGATAAATCACCTAAAGTTAATGGTAATTGTCCGTTACTTACAACTGTATCAAAATCTGTTGTTAATAATTCAGTATCATCTAAATAGATAATAACTTGTTTATCAACATAAGTAGATTCTGTTGAAACTGATGTTGTATTTGTAGCAGCGTTCTCTGCTGTATTCTCTGTTGTATTTGCAGCAGTGTTTACTGGTGTACCTGCTGGTACTAAAACGTTTTGGTATTTTGCAGTAATGTCTGTGAATTTTCCTCTACCTTTTGCATTAAAGTTAATGCTCATGTATGTTGTTAATCCACCGCTGTAACTTGTGTTTCCAATTACAACGCTAGCGATATCATCATTGTTCATTAATTCTTCGCCAGTATCTTTATCTGTAATTTTGAATTTACCAACTTGGCAAACATCAGCTAAAATAATATCTGTTCTATCATCTTCTGGAACTGTAATTTCCATTTTTCCTGTTACTTCATCAACAGAAACAGTAAAGTTTTCAACCTTTAAACTTTTGAATCTGCTTCTAACTACATCTGCGTTAGCTCTGTAATTAGCTGCTTTTTCTTCAGCTGTTAATTCTTTCTTTTCTTCTTTCTTCTCTTCTTCAGTATTTTCAGTTGTTGTCTCTGCTTCCTCTGTTTCTTCTTTAATTTGAAGTGCAACTTGTCTGTATCCAACTAAATCAGCACTTAAAATGTAACTTGGAACAGCATCTTTCATATCACTTTTTTGTGATGTAAATACTCCAACAAATGAAGCAATTGATAATAAAATTACTACCAATATTACTAATAATACGTTAAGTTTCTTTTGAGCGTTCATTTTTCCTCCTAATTGTCTTTCTCTTCATCATTTGCATGATTTTCTTTATTATCGCCATAAATGTCTCTGTAATCAATATAAGAAACTGCCCATTTTTCTATTGCAACTTTTGTTTTGTCTGGACGTAGTTCTACAATAATTTCATCATCATCTACATCAACGATTTTTCCGCTTAGGCCACCAAAAGTGACGATGTTATCGCCAACTTTTAGTTCCTCTTGCATTTTCTTAACTTCTTTAGCTTTTCTTTTTTGTTGCCAATTAGTTATATAAAATAAGAATAATACTAATGCAACTAATATAACTGTAGCTATAATTTCTTTAATATCCATAAATTCCTACCTAATAATTAATTTTGTATAACTGGTACTGCTTGATTCATTAAACTTTGTGGTTGTGTACCATTTGCATCATTTGTAGAATTTACTGTATTTGTATCAACAGTGTTTTGTTGATCAACTGTATTTACTGAATTTGTAACTGAGTTTACTGTTGGATTTTCTGTTTCTGAATAATTAATATCTCCTAAATTATTCATTCTCCAATATTGAATAACATCAATTTGTTGTGCATCGTTTCCACACCAGTATGTTCTTTCATTATTTTCAGTACTTGAGAAAATTGCTGTTATCTTATCTGGTTGAATTTTCATTTCAGCTTTATAGTCGATTAAACCATAGAAATATGTAAGTTTCATATTACCACGTTCATCTGGTATCTCTTTATTTACTTGAACTACAATAGCATTGATATCAGGAATTACTATACAACCTCTGATATTTGCTCTTCCACCTGTTACAGGTCCTTGTGGTGATGGACATCCAATTCCATCATAGATTGGATCAACAATTCTTGTGCCATCAAGTGAGTAGAATCCCCATTTTCCATTCTTTTGTACTGGTATTAATGAATTACATAAAATATATTCACTATCTAATCTATCATCATTGAAGTTGTTATTTGAAACTCCAATTTTTTCATAATCTGCTGGTACTATTATTTTAGTTCTGTTTGTAGTTTGGAAACTAGCTCCTGAAACAACACATTGTTTTCCGCTATCTGTTCCTGCTACATATAATCCTTTTCTAATATCGATGCAGAATAAATATGTGTATGATAAATCAACATCAACTTCGCCTCTATCAGATATGATTCCATATTTACCATTTTCACCTTGAACGATAAATTTATTTATACCTTCAATAAATTGAAAACTCTTATATTTTGTACTAAGCACTCCAACAAATGATCCGTTTTCATATCTTTCAAGTCCATATAAACCTGTGTTCATATCTCTAACTACTACAACATCTCTTAATAATGCTTTGTTATTTTGGAATCTTATTTCATCAGACGCATAATCTTTAAAATTATTAGCAGCAGCACCATTTGATTCTGAATATGCTCTAATCAATGTTCCTTCTAGTGTTTGGATTGATAATGTTAATGTTTCTGCATTGTATGAAATATCACAGTTAAATGCTTTTTCAATTGCTGATTCATCTGCTAAGATTTTCTTACTATTTGTATCAAATTTAATTAGATGTTCAATATTAAAATGTTGACTAGGAACTAATGAATCTTTTGAAATATAATATTTCACTATTTCTTTCTTGTTTGATTCAAATAATACTTTTTCGAACTTATTTGGATTAACAATAGTACAATTTGCATCGCTTTCATCAGAAACTCCAATTCCACCTTTGTTATATGTATAAGTTAATCTATCAGCTAAATCTCTAACAGAAAAATACCATGCTTCTGTTTGACTGTCATACTCATAAAATACTTCAGTTGGTGATACAACAGCTCCATCAATATTCATTGAAAGTTTTGGTTTTTCACCTTTTGAAATTAATACTAATAAAGCAACTGCAACAATTGCTAAAATAAACATTACAGCAACTATTATTATTAATATTCTCTTTGTTTTTTGTTTTTCTTCGTCTCCTCCATTGCTGCCATTCAATGTTGTGTTCATATTACCAAATCCTAAATCACTCATTGGCGTCTAACCCTCCTCATTTGTGGTATATCCATACTTTTTATAAAATTCTTGCGCAAAGTTTGCAAGGTTATCATTTTCAATCTCAATTCTAACCTTATCCATTAAATTAGTCAAGAATTTTATATTATGAATTGATAGTAATCGAGCCCCTAAAATCTCGTTACATTTAATCAAATGTCTAATGTATGCACGTGTGTAATTTTTGCAGCAATAGCAGTCACATTCGTCATCTACAGGACTGTAATCATGCTCATAAGTTGCATTTCTTACAACTAGTTTTCCATGTGATGTCATTGCTGTTCCATTTCTTGCAAGTCTTGTTGGAAGAACACAGTCACACATATCAATTCCAGCCATTGCTGACTCAATTAAATAGTCTGGTGATCCAACACCCATTAGATATCTTGGTTTGTTCTCTGGTAGTAATGGTGCTGTGTGTTTAAGTATTTTTAAAAACTCTTCTTTTGGTTCTCCAACACTAATTCCACCAATTGCATATCCTGGGAAATCCATTGCTACTAAATCTTTAACAGATTGTTCTCTTAAATCTTCATAGAATCCACCTTGTACAATTCCAAATAAAGCTTGTTTATCTGTTGTTGTATGTGCATCCTTACATCTTTGGGCCCATCTTGTTGTACGTTCCATTGATTGTTTTGTATATTCATATGATGATGGATATGGACAACATTCATCAAATGCCATGATGATATCTGCTCCGATGTTTTCTTCAATCTTCATAACTTTTTCTGGTGTAAATAAAATCTTTCTTCCATCAAGATATGATTTAAACATTGCACCTTCTTCAGTTATGTTTCTTATATCTGCTAAACTGAATACTTGGAATCCACCGCTATCTGTTAAAACTGGTTTATCCCAATTCATAAATTTATGAATTCCGCCTGCTTCAGCAACAAGTTCATCAGTTGGTCTTTCATATAAGTGATATGTATTTGCTAAAATTATTTGTGCTCCATTTTCAACAAGTTCTTCAGGTGTCATCGACTTAACTGTAGCTTGTGTTCCAACTGGCATAAAAATTGGTGTTTGAATATCACCATGTGGTGTGTGGATTACTCCTCTTCTAGCACCAGTTGATTTATCTACGTGTAGCACTTCAAATGATATTGCTTCTTTTTCTCCCATGCTCTACCTTTCTTATTTTTCTTGTTCTATACCATCTTTTGTTTCTCTATCTAATCCAAATTTATTTTTCATTCTTTCTTCAAAACGTCTATTTTCAATATCTGCCTCTGCCTGTTCTTTTTCATCAACAAATATTCTATCTATAAACTCATCTGTATCTTTTTGTCCTAATTCTTTTACAACATATGGATGTTCCTTGATTGCATCAAGTCCTGGTTTCTTAGATTTGTATTGAATAATTTCTCTTCCATATTGATCATATCCAACAGCTATTCCTCTTGGATTGTTGTCTCTTAGTATTCCATATTTCTCATCGAATAAAGCTGTTGTAATTCTTCTTTCACCCGGTGCTCTATAATTGCCAGTTTTGTGTGCAATGTAGAAATCTGTTAGGCTTAATTTTTTATCAGTTATTCTGAATTTAATTGTTTGCATCTCAACTTTTTCTTTTCTTGCAATGCTTTCTCTTAAACCTCTTGTGTTTCCAACTGTCATTTTTTCAACTAACAAATTTGACTTTCCGGAATCTTCTATACTGTCAATTGTTATATATCCTAATTCTTCTAATATTTTAAAATTTTTAATATTAAGTGCATGAGTCTTTGTTCCAAATCCTTGTGGATAAACATTTTTTCCATCCTCTTGAATTGCCATTTTCTTTTCTAATTTAGTTTGGAATCTTTCAATGCCGATAACTGTATTAAGTGTCATTAATCCAGCTTTTTCATATGGAGTTAATCCTCTTGCATAAGCAAAACTATCAACTTTTTGAAAGAAGTAAAGTCTACCATCTAATTTTTTTCTAGCTTCAAACATTAAGTCTCTATCTCTTCTAAACACAGCATTAATTGCTGAACCTGAGAAACCATATACAGTTGTTGCAAATCCAACTGTACTAGCAGCCGTTGCTAATGCTGGCACAGGAATAAATCTACTTACTGCACCTAACACAATGCCACCTAAACCAACTCCAATTCCTCCCATAACTTTTAAAACTTTTTTAATTCTATCCATTGTGTTTGGATCTTGGATTAATAAACTATTATTTTTTACTTCAATTGGTAAATACTTATTTCTTTCTTGATCTTCCATACTTTTCTTCTTTCGAAACTTTTTTCTTTATCTTTCTTGTTCATTGTTTTCTTTTTGACTTATAACAATTTCACTTTCAGTAACAATTCTTTTCTCGCCTTTTTCACTTTCATCAACTCTTATGCTTTCAGCAAATTTTTCTTGCTCAGTTTTATTTAATTCTCTTACTTCCTCTAATGCTTTATTTTGGGCTTCTAGTCCGTATTTTTCTTGTATCTGTTCATAAGTTAGATTTGCTTTTTCATAAGTGCTAAAATAATCTGCTACTACATCTACTACACCTTGCATTCCTTCACCACGAACAATTACTGCACTTGTATATTCTTTGGCTTCATATTCTACCTTTTCTCCACGTTCTGGATTTTGTGGTGGATTTAGCATTATGATATCACCATTTTTATATATTCCTATTCCTGGGTTTGTCGGATCTAACACTATAGTCAAATTATCTTCTTTTATATCTACTAGTGTTACCATGTGATTTCCAAACATATCTCCTAATATACTAGGAGCTTCTCCAGCCTCATCATTTTCCATTACTGTTGGATCATCTTGAAGAACTGTTCTCTCTATATTTGCAATTTTAAAATAGTTATCTTCCATTCTGACTGGCATTACTCGTGCGTTGTATTCTGGATTTATTGCATTTAATTTTTTAGCAACATCACTTGCCATGTTACGGCATACTCCATAACCATCTTCTGTTGCTAAATCCAATTCATAAAATCCTGATAAGTTTAATTCAGGCTTTTTATATCCTTTTATACTGCCCCACATATCATCCATAACTTTCATGAATATTTGTACATCATCAAGATTCATTGAATTTACTTCAGCAGCATATTGCTTAACTTTGTTATTGTATGCTTCTATATCCGCAGCATATTCGATTGCATTATCTTTAATATCAGCTCTAACATCTGACATTGCCATACCGGTTAATGTGGCTGCACTTGTTGATGCTATTAATGCAGTATAAGCTGTTGCCACCTTTAGCTTTTTTCCAATATTCCAGATAATTGCTTTAAGTGGTCCTTTTGCTTCTTTTATTTCTTCATACATTGCCTTAGTTAGAATTTTTTCATGTGCTACTGGACCATACTTAAGATATATATCTTCATATCTACCTTCTTTTTTTAGTTTTTTCAATTCGCTTTTCTTTATTTTAGAAGGTGTATATTTTAGATAAGCTTCTGAACCAAACTCTGAATATATTTCATTATACTTTTCTTGCTTTTTTAATAACTTAATTTTCTCTTTCGATTCTTTATCCATTCATATATCCTTATAGTTTTATTTAAACATTGTTTAAAACTAGTGAATAAACATTGCATCTCCAAATGAGAAGAATCTATACTTCTCATCTACTGCATGTTTATATGCATTAAGAATTTTTTCTCTATCAGAGAATGCACTAACAAGCATTAAAAGTGTTGACTCGGGTAAATGGAAATTTGTTATTAATGCATCCATGCATTTAAATTTATATCCTGGATAAATATAAATTCCAGTGTCACCTTCTGTTGGCTGAACTAATCCTGTTTCTGGATCTGCGATCGTTTCGATTGTTCTACATGATGTAGTACCAACACAAATTACTCTATGACCAGATTGTTTTGCTTTATTAATCTTGTCACAATCTTCTTGCTTAATGTAGTAATGTTCTGTGTGCATGTGATGATCTTCTAAGTTTTCTTCTTTAACTGGTCTAAATGTTCCGATACCAACATGTAAAGTTACATTTGCAATATCGATTCCTTTTTCTTCAATCTTCTTTAATAGTTCAGGTGTGAAATGCAATCCTGCTGTTGGTGCAGCTGCTGATCCTTTCCATTGTGCATACACTGTATTGTATCTATCTTTTTCTTTTAGACTTTCATGTATGTATGGTGGTAATGGCATTAAACCTATTTGGTCAAGGATTTCATTAAATATTCCCTGGTATGTAAATTTTACTTTTCTAGTTCCATCTTCTAATGTTCCTAGAATTTCAGCGTTTAATAAGCCATCGCCAAATGAAACTTTTGCACCTTCATGAAGTTTGTTTCCTGGACGAACCATTGCTTCCCAAATGTCACCTTCGATTTGTTTTAATAAAACAAATTCTACTTTTGCTCCTGTATCTTTTTGTCCATATAGACGTGCGGGTATAACTTTTGTATTGTTTCTAACTAAACAATCACCTGGTTCTAAATAATCAATTATATCGTGAAATATTTTGTCTTCGTATTCACCAGTCACTCTGTCTACCACTAATAAACGTGATTCGTCACGTTGTTTAATTGGTACTTGTGCAATTAATTCTTCTGGTAAATCGTAATTAAAATCTGTTACTTTCATTGCTTCCTTCTTTAAGACAACTCAAGGAGACGGAAAGAATAATCCGTCTCCATAAGTTGTAATCATTTATTTTCCTAAAACTTCTCTACAACGTGGGCATAATCCGTCAGAAACATCTTCATCATATCTCCAACATCTTTCGCATTTTTCCATATCAGTATGTTTTGCCACTGCTGTAACTTCTTCATCTGTTCCTTCTACTACGTCAAGTTTAGAAATTATGATTACATCCTTAATTAAATCCTTATTCTCGTTTAATAATTTGTAATCATCTCCAGATGCTGTAACAACTACTTCAGCTTCAAGTGAGTTTCCAATTACTTTGTCTGCTCTCTTAAGTTCTAGTTCTTTTGCAACAACATCTTTGATTTCAAGAATTCTATTCCATTTTTCAACTAAAGCTTTATCATTCCACTCTTCGTTAACTTGTGGATATGTAGTTAACATTGGACTTCTAACTTCTTCATCACTTGTATGTTTCATCTTGCTCCAGATTTCTTCTGCAGTGAATGCAGTCATCGGAGTTAAGATTTTAACAAGTGCATCTAAGATATAGTACATAACAGTTTGTGCACTTCTTCTTAATTTTGAATCCGCTTTTTCTGTATATAATCTATCTTTGATGATATCTAAATAAATGTTACTCATATCAACAACACAGAATTGGTTGATGTCATGATAAGCTGTACCAAAATCATATTTTTCATAATCTTCTGTTACATCTTTAATTAATTTATTTAATCTTGTTAAAGCCCATCTATCGATTTCTTCTAAGTCTTTGTATGCAACGGGCTCGTTTGGATCATAATCAGATGTGTTTCCTAGTAAGAATCTAGCTGTGTTTCTCCACTTTCTATAAACATCTGAAATTCCTTTTAAGATTCCATCAGATAAGTTAACATCCATTTCATAATTAGATGATAATACCCATAGTCTTAAAATATCAGCTCCGTATTTATCACAAACATCAATTGGTGATACACCATTTCCTAAAGATTTTGACATCTTTCTTCCTTGTGCATCAACAACCATACCACAACATAAAACTTCTTTGAATGGAGCTTTACCATGTGTAGCAACTGATGTTAATAATGATGATTGGAACCATCCTCTATATTGATCGTTACCTTCTAGATATAAATCAGCTGGATAATCTAATCCTCTTTCAACTAAAACTGATTGATGTGTTGAACCAGAATCAAACCAAACATCCATGATGTCTTTTTCTTTAATAAATTCTGTACAACCACACTTAGAACATTTTGCACCTTCTGGCATAAGTTCTTTTGCGTCTTTTGCCCACCATGCATTTGTTCCTTCTTCTCTAACAATGTCTTGAATCTTTGCAATTGATTCTTCTGTTACATATGGTTCATGACAATCTTTGCAGTAGTAAATTGGTAGTGGAACTCCCCAAGTTCTTTGACGAGAAATACACCAATCATTTCTACCTTTGATCATGTCTTCCATTCTAGCTTCTCCCCAATCAAGTGGATGCCAGATAACTTTCTTTGTTTCTTCAATTACATCAGCTCTGAATTTATCAACAGATGCAAACCATTGATCAGTTGCTCTGAAGATAACTGGATTCTTACATCTCCAACAATGTGGATATGAGTGAGTAATTGGTTCCATAGCTAATAAGAAGCCATGTTCTTCTAACCATGCTGGAATTGTTTTGTTTGATTTAGCATAGAATTGTCCGCCAAATTCAGGAACATCTTTTGTTTGGCAACCTTTGTTGTCAATATAAACTTCGATATCCCAATCTTCATTTTGTCCTAATAAATAGTCCTCTTTACCATAAGCAGGAGCACAGTGTACACAACCTGTACCTGTTTCTAAATCAACATTAACTGTTGTTTCTGTACCTAATGCTACTGGTGAAGTTTTTTGCATGAATGGATGTTGGCAAACAGCACCTTCAAATTCTTCGCCTTTGAAAGTTTTGATTGTTCTATAATCTTCAATTCCTGCTGCTTTCATAACTTTATCAACAAGTTCTGTAGCAATGATTAATTTTTCTTCTTTCTTTCCAGCTTTCTTTGCATCTTCGTCTTCAACTTGAACAACGCTATATTCAAAATCTTTTCCAATAGCGATACCCATATTTCCAGGTAATGTCCAAGGTGTTGTTGTCCAGATAACAACGAATGCATTTTCAATATCAAATAATCCCTTTGAATCAATTAATGGGAATTTAACATAGATTGATGGTGTTGTTACATCTTTGTATTCGATCTCTGCTTCAGCTAAAGCTGTTTCACAGTCAGTACACCAATAAACAGGTTTTAATCCTTTGTAGATGTAACCTTTTTTATACATATCTCCGAATACGCCGATTTGTCTTGCTTCCATCTTAGGATCATAAGTAACATATGGATTGTTCCAATCTCCTAAAACACCAAGTCTTTTGAATCCAGCTGTTTGGATTTCTTTATAATCAGTTGTAAACTTTTTACAAGTATCTCTGAATTCTGTTACAGGAATCTTATCTCTATCTAATCCTAATTTTTCGATTGCCTTCTTTTCTGTTGGCATTCCGTGTGTATCATAACCAGGAATGAAAGGAGAATAATATCCTTGCATTGATTTATATCTAACGATTGTATCTTTTAAAATTTTATTTAAAGCATGACCTGCATGAATCTCTCCGTTTGCATATGGAGGGCCATCATGTAAAATGAAATGATCATGTCCTTCATTTTTCTTTAATACGTCTTGATATAATCCGTTATCGATTACGTCTTTTAAAATATCAGGTTCCTTTTGAGGTAAACCTCCTCTCATAGGAAAATCTGTATTTGGTAAATTTAATGTTGAACTGTAGTCAACTTTCTCTTTATTTTCTTCGCTCATAATTAATACCTCTTTCTATTTTGTTTAAACTAAAAATCTAGCTTTGATGAAATATATTGTTCTACTTCATCTATAGGTATTCGTATTTGTTCCATGCTATCTCTATCTCTTACTGTTACTTGTCCATCTTCTAATGTATCGAAGTCAACTGTAATACAGTATGGAGTTCCAATTTCATCTTCTCTTCTATATCTCTTTCCAATTGATCCTGCTTCATCATAATCAACTGGGAAAGCTTTTGCTAATTTGTCATATACTTCATTTGCTTTATCACTTAATTTCTTTGATAAAGGTAAGATAGCAGCTTTGAATGGTGCTAGTGCTGGATGTAAATGTAAAACTACTCTTGTATCATCTTCAGCAAGTTGTTGTGATTCATATGCATTTAATAAAAATGCTAATGCTAATCTATCAACACCAACTGATGGTTCAACAACATAAGGAATAAACTTCTCGTTTGTTTCTGGATCTTGATATGACATATCTTCTTTAGAAAATTCTTGGTGTCTGTTTAAATCGTAATCAGTTCTATCTGCGATTCCCCAAAGTTCTCCCCATCCAAATGGATAGTTGAATTCAATATCAGTTGTTCCTTTGCTATAGAAAACTAATTCTTCTTTAGCATGTTTTCTTAATCTAATATTTTCTTCTTTCATTCCTAAACTGAATAAGAAATCTTGGCAATACTTTTCAAAGTATTCAAACCATTCTAAATCAGTTCCTGGTTTGCAGAAGAATTCATATTCCATTTGTTCGAATTCTCTTGTTCTGAATGTAAAGTTACCTGGTGTAATTTCATTTCTGAATGCTTTACCGATTTGTCCCATACCAACTGGAATTCTTTTTCTTGTTGTTCTCATAATATTTTTGAAATTAACAAAAATACCTTGGCATGTTTCAGGTCTTAAATAAACTGTTGATGTATTATCTTCAGTAACACCCATAAATGTTTTAAACATTAAATTGAATTGTCTAATATCTGTGAAGTCATGTTTTCCACAGTTTGGACAATCAATTCCATGATCATCTATATATTTAATTAAAGCTTCATTGCTCATACCATCTGCGCAAATATCTTCTCCATGCTCAGATGCCCAATTCTCAATTAACTTATCTGCTCTGTGTCTTGTTTTGCATGCTTTACAATCTATTAATGGATCAGTAAATGTTGATAAATGTCCTGTTGCTTCCCAAGTTCTTGGGTTCATAATAATTCCAGAATCTAATCCAACACTATCTTTTCTTTCATGAATAAATTTTTTAGTCCATGCTTTCTTAATATTGTTTTTTAATTCAACTCCTAGAGGGCCGTAATCCCAACTATTTGCAAGTCCTCCATAAATTTCTGAACCAGGATAAATAAATCCTCTGTTCTTACATAATGAAACTATTGTGTCCATATTTTCTACCATGTTTTCCTCCAATCGATAAACCCTAGTGGCTCTAGAGCCTCTTAAAAACATTTTAATGTAATGTTTTTTAGTGTTTAATTATGATTTTTATACTTATAAAATTTCAAAAAATAATATAAAAATTTTTGTAAAAAATTAAAATAAAATTTTATAAAATTCTATATAATCATAGACTTCATAATTTTATCATGAAACACTTGTAAATACAAGGGAAAAACGGGCCTATTTTGATAAAAAATACAAAAAAATAAACCCTAATTTTCTTAGGATTTATTTTAATATTTTTTCTCGAATTTATTTCCACTTTTTGGTAATTTATTGGTAGTTTTATTTTAGTTCTTTTCTGTTATTTTGAATTTCTCTTAATTGATTCTCTAAAGTTTCTTGTAAATCAGCTAAAATATTGTCAGCATAAGCCTTTGCTCCACTTGTGATTTGTCTAGAGCTGTCATTTGCTTGAGCAATGATTTGAGTTTTTTGATCATAAGCTTGTCTTGTGATTTCGTGCTCGTTAATCATTGATATTGTCTTGTTTTCAGCTTCATTAACAATATCCTCTGCTTCTTTATGAGCTTCATTAAGAATTCTTTCTCTTTCTTCTTGAATCCACTTAGCTTGTTTTAGTTCATCAGGCATTTTTAGTCTGATTTCCTTAACAAGATCAAGTACTTCTTCACTATCAATCATAGTTTTGTCTGAGAAAGGAACTTTTTTACTGTTTTCAATTAAATCTTCTAAAGATTCTAGTAATGAATAAATTTCCATAAAAGTATAACTCCTATATTTTAAACACCTATAAATATTAAACTTGCTCTTCCGTACTTTCTCTGATCAGTGATTTTAATAGAGTCTATCTTACTTAATTCCTCTAAATCTCTTTCAGCTTCATCTGTTTCTATTACTATTATTCCGTCATCATTCATCATTTTATTATCTACAATAAATTTAACTGATTTAACAGCAATATCCGCTTTGTAAGGTGGATCGATAAAGACTAATCCTAGCTTATCTTCTCCTTTTTCAATGTTATTTAATAATATTTGAAGGCATCTAGAGTAATCCTTGTTAATAACTTCAGATTTGTCTTCAAAATGAGTTTTAACAATGTTTTGTTTAATAACCTTGATTGCATCAGGATTATTATCACAAAACCACGCATACTTGGCACCACGACTTAATGTCTCAATACCTAAAGCGCCACTTCCTGCAAATAAATCAAGAACAACTCTATCCTTAATATCATTCTGTAAAATATTAAATAATGATTCCTTTACTCGATCTAAAGTTGGTCTTGTAGAAGTGGATTCAATAGTATTAAGTTTACTGCCGCGCGCAGTCCCGCTAATTACTCTCATAACTAATTCTACCTTTAATATTCGTAATGTCAATAACAATAATTAAAATGTAACATCCCTTTAAAACGAATGTAACACACATTCTAGCACATTATTTGCTAAAAATAAAGAGATATAAGCGTTTTTCGCTTATATCTCGCTAATTATTTTTCAAAAATGTAAACTAATCTTTATTCATTTCCTTTAATAAATCAAGTTGTGAAACAAGCAATGATTCCATCTTTGTTTTATACACTGACATTTGTCTCTCTAGAGCATCTAATTCTTTTTGTTTATTGATTTTTTCTTGTTCAATATCAAAAGTAGCCTCTTTTGACTTAGCCAAAGCTTCACTAATCATTTGATCAGCTTGTTTTTGGGCAGCATCTTTAACCTCTTTTGCAGCTGATTGAGCCATAATAAGAGTATTTTGTAAAGTGCTTTCAATTTGAACATAATGATCTAATTTTTCTTTAAGATCTTCTATTTCTTTATCTGATTCTTTGCTTTTCTTATAAAGAATTTCATAATCTCTAGTTAATTCATCTAAAAAGTCATCAACTTCATCAGGGTCGTAACCATTTAGTTTCTTTTTCGAAAATCTTTTATTTTCGATATCTAAAGGTGTAATCATGTGAACTCCTTTCGTTGTGTATATCTTGCCTTATTAAAAGATAATTATTCTCTATTTGCTTTTTGTGCTTCTTTAACATCGCTGTCTAAAGAATATGTAGAAGGTACTACAACAAAGATGTTGCTAGATACTTTCTCTAATTGTCCATCTAATACGTGTGCTGCACCGCAAACAAAATCAATAATTCTTCTTGCTACGTCTTTGTTAACGTATTCAAGATTGATTACTACTGATTTTCTTTCTCTAATGCAATCACTAATTTCCTCGGCTGATTCAAAGCCTGTTGGATGAATAATACTCATTTTAATAGGATTTGTTGTTGTTTGTTTTGCAGCTGGTCTTCTTGAGAATAAAGCTCTAACACCTGTTTCTTCAGGTTCTTCCTCCTCATATTCTGGTTCTTCATAATCAACTACATCTACGTCTTCCTCATCATAATCTGGGTCATTTTTAACTCCAATGTTATTGATCATTCCCCATAATTTTTCAACTACGTTTGCCATCTAAAAATCCTCCTAATTTCTTCATTTGTTATAAAACTATCTTAAGTATAAAAATATCATATTTTAAAGTCAAGGCATTTTTTGATATGTAATTAAACTTTAAAATTGGTGTAATATTTGTGTAATATTCAGTTTTATAAGGGTTTCAGGAAAATAAAAATACAAATATTACCAAAACGCCTGGTAATATTTGTATTTTTTAACTACTGTACTGAATTTTTTATTTCATCTTCGGTTGGATTTAGTAATATTTCATCATTTAGCATTAAAGATGTTAATGCCTTCTTATCATAATTTAATTCCTTAAGCTCTGATGCTGAATAATTCTTTACTATACTATATGTATCCGTTTGTTTCTTTATTTTTACTAAAACCTTCTTTAAATGGCCTTGTCTATTTCTTATTACATAGTGTAAATTATTTTCTTCTATAATACCTGAATTCTTTACTTTGTAGCCTGATGAGTTCCACCAAATAACATCGAATGAAACTTTTCTATAGCTTGTTACTTCATCTATATTATCTGAAAATTTAATTGCAATTGTTCTACTTCCATTTTGTTCTTCTATTATATTAGCAACTCTTGCATCTATTGTTCTTCCAGTTGGAATAGTAATTTGAACTCTATCTCTTACTTTTGCTTTCTTTGCTTCTTCACTTGAAGAATTAGTTATTACATAACACTCAAAATTGTTTACTATCTTTCCTTCTGTTGTACTTGTTGGAATTATTTTTCCAGCATCTAAATTTAAATTTTCTAAATATTCATTATTATAATTTTTTATATCTGAAAGCTTAAGTTGATCTTCTAATCCATCTATTCTATATGAAAGAATTCCACTGATTGGTGCTTTGATATATGTACTGTCTGCATCTCTTTGTTTTTCTAGTGTTTTTCTTTCTGAAATTAATTTGCTAATTTCAGAATCATTAGTTGTTGATGATGCAACAATTTCAGCTTTTTTGTTTTCTAAAACTTTAATTGTAGATTTTAGTTCTTTTATATTTTGTATACTATTATATGTAGAAATATTTTTTAATGAATCTAACATTTGTGAATCAATCAATCTTAAATCACTGTTGTAAAGTCCTATATCAGAGGTTTCTACTAGTTTTTGAATCTTTTCATCAATCTCATTTATCTTTGCTTTGTTGTCGTTTTCACTTTCAGAATAATATCTAAATATTGATTCATTAGCTGCAACTTTTTGTCCTTCAGTAACAATTTGTTGCATTCCATTTTTATTTTTATCTGAACTCACGACTTTTTCTTCTCTAACATAATATCCCGTTAGAGTTTCTGTTTGTGATATTGTTCCATCAGTGATAATCATTGTTTCTGCTGAAGAATTTGCAACTCTAATAAACCATGCAACTATCATTATTGCAAGGGCTACAGACACTATAAAAATTAAAGCATTCTTAGAGTTTTGTTTCTTCATACTTCTCCATAGTTAGTGTGCTAACTAAATTATTTTAATTGTTCTAAAATTATATTTACATTATTTTTATCAAAAGTATCTAACCAAGTTGCATCTTTGTATTGTCTAAACCAAGTAAGTTGTCTTTTTGCATAGTGACGACTTTCTTGTTTTATTTTTTCAATCATTTCTTCTTCAGTTATTTCACCATCAAGATATTCTTTTACTTCTTTATATCCTAATCCTTGCATAGCTGTTGGAAATTCTTTGTACTTCTTTAAAAGTTCTCTAACTTCATCAACAAGCCCTGCTTGCATCATTAGATCAACTCTTAAATTTATTCTTTCATATAATTTATCTCTCTCAGGTGTTAAAACAAAAATCTTATAATCATATTTTACTTCTTGTCTTGATTCAGCTTCCATTTGTGTTTTTGTTTTTCCTGTGGTGTGATAAGTTTCTAATATACGTGTGATTCTTTTTCTGTCGTTCTGTGAAACTCTAGCTGCTGCTTCTGGATCAATCTCCATTGCTTGTTTATATAAAGTTTCTAAATCTACTTTTTCTAATTCATTTCTATATTCTATATCAGTAATTTCTTCTTTATATTCAATATTATGAATTAGAGAATTTACATATAGTCCAGTACCACCTACTATAATAGGTAGTTTTCCTCTTGATAAAATATCTTCAATTTTTTCAGTTGCATCTTTTTTAAAATCTGCAACACTATATCTTTCATCTGGTGATACAAAATCAACTAGATGATGTACTGCTTGTGCTCTTTCTTCTTCGGTAGGTTTAGCTGTTCCAATATCCATATCTTTATATATCTGCATAGAGTCACTTGAAATTATTTCGCCATTTGCTTGTTGTGCTACTTGAATTCCAAGTGCTGTTTTTCCTGACGCAGTTGGACCACATATAACAACTATCTTTGGTTTCTCGTTTTTAATATTCTCTTCCAAAAATATTTGCTCCTTTAATAATCTAATTATAATCTTCTTGAAAATTTCTTTTCTAAATCAGCTCTAGAAATTTTGATAATTGTTGGACGACCATGTGGACAATTGTATGGATTTTCACATTCTAATAATTGTCTCATCAAATCTTCTACTTGTGCTTGTGATAATGTCATACCTGCTTTTACTGCGGCTTTACAAGCAACTGTAGCTAAGAATTTATATTCAACTTCGTCTCTATTTGTTCTAGCAACTGTATTAATTTCATCTAATGTATCGATGAATAATTGTTTTGTATCTTGCTCCATGCAGAAACTTGGAACGCCACTTACCTTAACAACGTTATCTCCAAATTCTTCACACATGAATCCTGCTTTTTCAAATAATTCTTTGTTATCTTCATAGCTTCCCATTTGTCTATCTGTTAATGTGATTACATCTGGTAGAAGCATTAATTGAGAATCTTTCTCGCCTTCTTTATTATAGTTTGCTTTTACTCTTTCGAATAATATTTTTTCATGTGCAGCATGTTGATCCATGAAATATAAATCATCATCTTTTGTAAACATGATGTATGTTTTAAATGCTATTCCAATGTATTTATATTTTAATGCAGCCTTGCCGCCTTCTTCTTTATCAAATAATGATTCGTTTTCTCCTACTGGTTGGATGCTTGCATATTCAGCATCTTTTGCTTTTAATTTTTCTTCGTATTCTTTTTGTCCTGCTGAAACATCTCTTCCAAATAGTTTCTTATACATTTCTTCAAATGTAAGTTCTTTTTCTTCTTCTGGTTCTGGTGTTGGAGCTGGAGTTTCTTCAACTACTTCTTCAGCAACCTCTTCATTATTTTCTTCAGAAACTTCTTCTTTTTCTTCTACTTCTTCTGTTGTTTCTTCTGTTTCATTTTCTGCTTCTGTCTCTTCACTTTCTTCAGCTTCTTCTTTTGCAGCTTCAACTTCTGAAGATAATTCTTCTATTCTTTCTTTAGCAGCAATTATTTCTTCCGTCTCTTCAACTGGTTCTTCTGCTACTTCCTCAGTAACTTCTTTAGTTTCTGCTACTTCTTCTGAGTTATCAGTATCATTCTCAGCGTCAGTTTGATTTTCCGTTTCTTCTTGTTCTTTCTTAGCAGCTTTATTTTTAGCAACTGCCATTTCTGTATATTTATTTAATCCAGCAATAATTTCTTCTGGTGTCTTAGCTTTTGTTATTGATTCAATAAAGCTAACTCTTGTTTCTTCATCAACACCTTCAAGTGTATCTTTGAAGTTTGAGAAATTCTTATCTTCAACAACTTCTTCATTTTCTTCTGATTTATCTTTTCCAAGATTAAATGGTGCATCTTCTTCAGCTGCTTTTTCAGCATTCTCTATTGTGTTTTGTATGCTCCATGTTTGAACTCTATCTTTATTTTTGATTGTACTATCAAAGATTTCATTTAATGTTTTATCTTCTCCTTGTACATCTCCTCTGTCAGAAATTAAACTTGCTTTTAGAAGTGTTTCTTTAATTGCATGATAAATAGATTTAAAAACTAAGTTTTCTTCTTGGAAACGAACTTCTAATTTTGCTGGGTGAACATTAACATCAACTTTCTTTGGATCCATTTCAATGTTTAATACAGCAAATCCATATTTACCAACTGTAATTAATCCTTTGAATCCAGCTTCTGTTGCTGCTGATAATGTTTTATCTTTTACATATCTATTGTTTACAAAGAACATTTGACTTGCTCTGTTGTTCTTTGCAATTACTGGCTTACCAATAACACCTGTAACTTTGTAATCTTCATATGTATAATCTACTTCTAGAGAATTTTCCATTGTCTCTAATCCATAGATTGCATAAATTACGTCTGTTAATTTTCCTGTGCCACGTGTTTGAATAACTGTTTTTCCAGAATTGATTAATTTAATTGCAACATCTGGATTAGCAATAGCTATTCTTGTAACTTGATCTTCAATATATCCTGATTCTGTGAAATCCTTCTTTAAGAATTTATATCTAACTGGTGTATTGAAGAATAATTCCTCAACAGTAATAGATGTTCCATCTGGACATCCTTCTTCTGTCTTTTCTATAATATCTCCACCTTCAACTCTAATTTTGTATCCAGTAGCATTTTCTCTTGTTTTTGAAGTCATAGTAACTTTTGCAACAGCTGCGATACTTGCTAAAGCTTCACCTCTGAACCCCATTGATTTAACTGTCTCTAAATCAGTTGCTTGTCTAATTTTACTTGTTGCATGTCTTTCAAAAGAAATCTCCATGTCATCAGGCTCGATTCCGCATCCGTCGTCAGTAATTCTGATGTAAGAAATTCCTCCATTCTTTATATCAATTGTTATGTTTTTTGCACCAGCATCAATTGAGTTCTCTGTTAGTTCTTTAACTACAGAAGATGGTCTCTCAATAACTTCGCCTGCTGCAATTTGATTAATTGTTAAATCATCTAGTAAAACAATTTTTCCCATAACTTTCAGTATGATTATTTTGTAATCATACTCTCCCTTCTAAAAATTTAATCTTATGTCCAATTACGCAACTTAAATTATATCAATAAAAATTTTAATTGTCATTAGCCAAAATAATTTGTAATATTTGAATTTTACTCAGTTACAGCTGCCATTTTCTTGGCTTTATGCTTTCTATGCAAGTGAATAATTAATATAACGATCAATGCTCCAAATGCAACACCACATGAATCAATGAATATATCTCTTATGTGGCATTCTCTATCAGCGACAAACAATTGGTGAACTTCATCCGATGTGGCATATAGTGTTCCGAATAATTGAGTAATTAGATATTTAAACTTTGTTTTCATGGCAAATGTATTAAGTAATAGCACTCCAAATATTCCGATTGGAACATATTCACTAAAGTGTGCGATTTTTCTTACTACAAATGTTAGATTTTCTCTAAAATCATGTTGCTCTGCTTCACTCATTTGTTCATATTGTGGAAACATTTTTAACAACATATCCACAACGAATCCACTTTTATTTGTAGATTTATCTCCATTGTCACATGAAAAGATAAATATAAAAATACAATTTAAAATTATTATGATTGAAAATATAATTCTAGCTACTATTGTTTTATTCATGATGTTCTCCTTTTTAACAACAAAAATTTTAACACAAATCAATTTGTATCTCAACATTTTGTTGGGGTTTATGTTTTTCAAAATTTTTCATTTTTTATTGAATTATAAAATTTCGTTTGTTATAACTTTAGTATGACTAATTATTGATACTACTTTGATACGAAGGAGGTTAAAATGGAAGAAGAATTAAATAAAATTGATTTAAACGCACTAAATGATGACGTTCAAATCATTGATATTGCTTCTAAATTGCAAGATTACGATGAAAGTGAAATCATTAGACTTTGCTCCGCTTTGTCAGATGAAAAATTGGCAATGGTACTCGAACAGACTGATGAAGATACTCAAGTTCAAATTATTGATTCTTTAACCAATCAACGTGCATTAAGTGTTTTTGATTTTATGCAAAAAGATGATATTGTTGATATCCTAGGTAACCTATCTATCGGTCGTAGCAAACAATTGATTAATCTTATGAAAGCTGGCGATAAAAAAATCATTGCCACACTTCTAGGATATAAAGATGATACTGCTGGTGGTATTATGACCACTGAGTTCATCACAATGAATAAAAAATATACTCTTGATGAAGCAATCAAAAAGATTCAATCGCTATCACCTAAAACAGAATTACTTGATACAATCTTTGTTACAGATGATAATAAACATTTAATTGGTACTGCTGAATTAAGAGATATTATTATAGAAGATGATGCCAAAACATTAAATGACATTGTTCAAACAAACTTTGTGTATGTTGAACCAGAAGTTGACCAGGAAGAAGTTGCAAGAATTGTTTCTAAGTACGACTTAACTGTTGTTCCAGTTGTTAGTAAAAACATGATTATGCTTGGTATTATCACAGTTGATGATATCATCGACGTTTTAGAAGAAGAGCAAACTGAAGACGTTTTACAAATGGGTGGTGCTAATAAGGAAGAAACAATCGACTCAACAATGCTTGAATCAATCAGACTTAGACTACCTTGGTTACTTGTAAACTTACTTACTGCATTCTTAGCAGCTATGGCTGTTAAAGTATTTGAAAATACAATTGCACAAGTTGTTGCACTTTCTGCTATCATGGGAATTATTTCTGGTATGGGTGGAAATGCTGGATCACAAACTATTTCAATTGTTATCCGTTCAATCGCTTTAGGAAAGATTCATTTTAAAGATGGTATCAAAAGAGTTTGGAGAGAAATATTTGTTGGAATTATTAATGGTCTTGCAATTGGACTTGTTGCTGGTATAGTAGTTGCATTAATCTATGGAAACTGGTTCTTATGTTTAATCGTTCTACTTGCTATGATGTGTAACTTGGCAATCTCGGGATTGTTTGGAATTTTAGTTCCATTGATTTTAGAGAAATTACATCTTGACCCTGCTTTAAGTTCATCAATTTTTGTAACAACAGCAACTGATACTCTAGGATTTTTCGTATTCCTAGGATTAGCAAGTATATTCTTACCAATGTTAATTTAATAAAAACATAATTAAAACATTAATAAAAAATTGAATAGAATAAATTAAAAACAAAAACTCAGCAATTATCTGCTGGGTTTTATTTTGTTAAAAAAAGAGAAGACCAGAATTACTCTGGTCTCCTCCGCTGGGGTTGCTTTAAGGGATATACTCCCCAAGTAGGCTTTCATCCGCATAACATATGTAGGTGTTAGCGGCGGTTGCATACGTATCAATTCCCTGTGGGAACTGGGCCTGGAAGACCACAGTTGCAGGAACTTCTCCGTATACCGACTCTCCACTCAATAGTTCAACTATCCAATCGTAGACTTCTTCAGGAATCTCTTCCGAACTTTCATATCTTTCGATTGTATAAATTGAATATTGACCATCCTGATAAAAGCACTCCAAGTACGTTGAACCAAACTCGGTCCAATGTGAGCGATTTATCAAAACAGCTGCGGCAAGCTGAGTCATCTCTTTACCGCAAATTCCTTGTTCAAACCAAGCTATCCTAGCAATATTCTGCACATCCTCTTCATCATATGTACGACCCAAATAGGTGTACACCTGCTGCTTTGAGGTAGATACAGGATTTACAACCTCTGTGCTATATCCAGTACTAACATTTCTTGCCGAATAATAATTCATTGAACTAATTTCAAATGTTTCTTCCATATACTGTTGTATATTGTCTTGTTCATTTGAATTAGACTCTTCAGGCAATTCAACTATTGGTTCTAGAGTAAGCGTGGTTGTCTTTTGCAGAGTTACCTTGGTCGTTGTGACCGATGGAACTACACTAGTTTTATTCGCGCCTAAATCGGTAGCAAGTTTAACAATGTTACATATGATGAATACTATAAGTACACCCATAGTAGCAATTGCTACGCTCGTCCCATTTCGGCGCCACCACCGGACCCGTTTTACACCCCGAAGGGCAGCTCTCATTGTTGTCATTTTAATCGTCCTCCTTAAATGTTTTCTAACAACTTTTTTCCTTAGAATCTTTTTGCCCAGCAATTCAAAAAGAATCTAACAAAATGTTACTAATCTTTTCCAATTTTTTCAAGTTCAAATATGTGTCGATTTTTTTACAAAAAGAAGAGGAGGCTAGCCTGATGCTAACCTCCCTCCTGCTGGGTGGGATATAGAAATTCTCTAATCGTCCTTGTTCCATAAACTCCTAGTCAGAAGAAATTATGGTTAGAAGAACCAGCACGGGTCAAACCCGTAATGGTCTATAACCCACTGGTGAACCGCATATGGATCATTCGGATCCAATCCGCTCGGGAAATCTCCTGTCACGGTTACTGTGATCACGCCATTCACATTGTGATATGACCATGACCACGACGTTCCACCTGTAGGCGGTTGTGTTGGAGCCTCTGTAGGAGCCTGCGTCGGTGCCTCAGTAGGAGCCTGCGTCGGTGCCTGTGTAGGTGCCTCAGTAGGTGCTTGCGTCGGTGCCTCAGTAGGTGCCTGCGTCGGTGCCTCAGTAGGTGCCTGCGTTGGTGCCTCAGTAGGTTGTTCCGTTGTGGCTTCCGTCGGTGCTTCTGTTGGAGCCTCTGTAGGCGACGGTGTTACTGTCGTAGCTTCCGTGGTTGCCTCAGTAGGCTGTTCAGTAGGCGCCGTGGTTGTTGTGGTCGTCGGCTGAGTGCTAGTAGGCTCTGTAGTTTGCAGTTCAGAAATCTGACCCTGTGCTACATCAGTAGTCTTACTACCCAAAGAAGAAATGCCTTTTACAATCGCGCCAATTACTAATCCTACGATCAGTACTACAGCAAGAATTGCAATAACACCTCTTACTCCAAGTTTCTTCAGCCGCCGCCGTGCCCGGACTTTCCGGTAACTTTTACTCTTTCCTGTGTTCTTTTTCATTGCTTAATCCTCCTTAAATGCATACTTTTAGAACATAGTTTTTTCTTTAGAATACTTTTTGCCCAGCAAAATCCAAAAAGATTCTATACCTTAATTTTACTAGATTTTGGCATTTTTTTCAAGAATTTTCCTTTAAAATAGGGCTCTCGTTACAATAACTAAATACTAATGTAACTATGTTGTAACAGTATTTTTAAAATTATAAGTTATAATATAATTAGCTTTTTGTTACAAAGGAGAAAAATTTTTATGTTATTAATAAATAAAAATCTTAGCTATGAAGATCTAATGGAAGCTGTTTATTATTCAAATTTAGATATGGATAATCAAATTGATGAATTATTTGAAAACAAATCATTAATCAAAAATGATAATTGTCCATTAACTAAACAAGAATATGATGCATGCATTACTGCAATAAACGGTAATGTTAAAAAGTTTGTTAATGCTAAGAAAAAACTTGCAGATTTAAAATCAAAAATTGAAGCATTCAACGGACAAGAATTAACAGATGATATTAAAAATAAAATTGATTCATTCAATGCTAACTATCAAAAGATTGGTGATGCTGTTTTACACAATAGTCTTATCATTCGTCAAACACTTGATAAATTAGATGGATTCGAACCAAATGTTATTGTTGTTAAAAAAGCAATTTATGATAATAACGTTTTAAGAATTTCAGAAATAGATAAAAAGATTTATTTACCATATACAGTTGAAGAAGTTAAAGAAGTATTAAATGATTCTGGAAAATATAATTCAGAACAAGAAGTTGTTGAAAATTATTTTACAATTCCAACATCTACTTATATGAATTTCTTTACTGGAAGATATAAAGAAGTTGTTTCTTTAATTTCAAGAACAGAAAATTGTGAAGTTGGAAAAATGTTTGCAATTGGTCAAATGTTTAATAGCAGAGTTCATCCAGCTATCATCAGAGCATGTAGAACAATGGATGAATATTACTATTACTTAAGATGTTTAGATAATGACAACTTAGAAGACTTTAGAGTATTTGATATTAAATTCGAAGTTCCACCAACACAAGTTGCTGTTAAAGAATTTAGTTATGATAAAGAATAATTAAAACAAGAATAGAATATTAACTATTAAGTATTAAATATAAAAAACTAAAAGAACCAGATCAAATCTGGTTCTTTCTTTTTAAAAATATTATTAACTATTAATCAAAAAGATCATCTAATGTATCATACCAATTATATCTATAATTGTAATTTGAATTATAGTTGTATGAATATCTATTTGTGCTAAATATGTTAAATAATCCACCAATAGCACTATATGCAAATATTAATATAACAGTTGGAATAGCTACTAAACTTGCTAAGATAAGACCTGCGATAGCTTTTCCATCTCCGTGTTTCTTTACTAAACCTACGATACCAAAGATAATTGCTAAGATAACAATTACTATATTGATAAGTGGTAACCACCAGAAGAATAAAGAAACAATACCTAATACTAATGAAGCTACACAGAATCCATTTCCTGGAGCTGCTGGAGCTGGTTGTCTATATTGATATTGTGAATATTGTTGTTGTGGTGCTTGATACATTTGGTATTGACCTTGTGGTTGATATTGATTAACTGGAGCTTGATATTGTCCTTGTGGTGCTTGGTATTGTTGATATTGTCCTGCAGGTTGTTGTGGTTGCATTGGCTCCATTACAGGTTGTTGTGGTTGTGCAGGTTGTGCTCCAACTACATTTGATGTTGTGTCTACTACTGGTTGTCCGTTTACTGGATTTTCATTATTCATAATTTTTTCTCCTTTATAAAAAATTTATTTGTCTTCGATATCTTTATCTTTTTCCGATTTATATTTTACCACAGTGACTCTATTTCTTCCACTATTTTTTGATATATACATATAATCGTCCGCTTCTTTTATAATTTTATTAGCTAGCTCCTTCATTTTCTTCTTATCTGCTTTATCTGAAGGATTTATACTCTTCATTTGCTCATAGTCTACAAATACCATTCCCATGCTACATGTTAGACCGATGTCAATATTGTCAAAGTTTTTTAGATTTCTTTCAACTTTTGCACGGATTCTTTCATTTGTCTTTACAGCATTTTCCCAGTTTATATTATTTAATGTGAAAATAAACTCTTCTCCACCCACTCTACACATGATGTCGTTTGTTCTTGCATCGTCATGACGGATTGATCTATTAATTAATTGAGCAAATGCTTTTAAAATCTTATCGCCAAATTGATGTCCATATGTATCATTTATCTTCTTAAAGAAATCTATATCTACCAATGTAAGTGCAAAAGATTGTTTCTTTATTATAGATTGTTCAATTACATCTAAAAGCATTGGCATTAATTGCTTTTTACTAGGCACACCTGTAGTGGGATCTTCTAATAATTTAATTTCCTCTCTGACGTACTTACTGATATCATGTAAAAGAACTACACTATAATATTCATATCCTATGCCATCTTCTTTAGTTAAGTCTTTTCTCTTAACTTTAAAATAAGTACTCTCTGGTTGATAATATAGTCCTTCTTTCTTATCTAATAAGATTAACTCGCCAGAATCATCCTCTACATCTGCTTTTGTTTTCATATATCGCACAAGCTTATTGATTTTTAGGACCTTTTTCATTCCCTCCTCTGTGTTTGTACTAGGATATATGATTTTTGATTCCTCTTCATATGTATCAATTACGTCATTATGATTATTCATTGAAGATTGTCCTCTGTCTATAATCTCTAGGGCATCCCTTTTAGACAGTCTTTTAGCAATCATTATGGTTTGATTATTTGTTTCAAGAATCCTCCCCATTCTTTCGAAGAAATCTGCGTCTTCTTCTACTTCAATGAATTCTACCTTATGCTCCTTATTCATTGATATCCTCTCTATTTTTTCACGTGTTCTGTCAATTATACCACCTTAAGCTCTCATTATCAACTAAAACGAAACTTAAAACGCAAAACACAAGGTTATGTAAACCTTGTGTTTTGTCATATTAAACTCTTAATTAATTGAATTTTAACTATTTATTCTTTTTAAATGTAACTCTATATGTGTAATTATCTTTATTCATAACCATATATCTAGATTCAATTGTGATTTCCTTATCGAACTCACATTTTTGAACTGTTGGTTGGCCATCTTTGATATAACTAATTGTTATTCCATCATCAGCATTCTCAATCACTCTTAAGATAACTCCACCTTTATCATCTTCAATAGGAAATCCTACTTCATTTTCATAAGGTTGGTTATTGTTAAGAATTCTTGAGTCATTCATTGACCATCTTCCACCACCATTAGGCTCGCAGAAAGAATCTTTAGGGCTGATATTATACCATCTATTTACAACTTCTTTTTTACTACCATAATCAGCAACTACATGCATTTGATATCCAGAAGCTTTTCCTTCCGGAAGATTACTTCCGATAATTCCGATTATCGCTAATACTGCAGCTATGCAAATTACAATAATAATTGCTCTCTTTGGATTTTCTTTAATAAAAGTTAATATTTTTTCCATATTATCTCCTTAAAAATAAGTACACATCGATTATATATTAAGTAATTATTTTTTACAACCTACTAACCATATAACCTTTTTAAAACAGTTTCTTCTTCATCCACTATAATGACAATTTGGTCTGGATCAGCTTGAGTAACTTTTTCTTTCCCATACTCACTATCAAGTGGTCCAAATGTATAACTATGACTATAATTTTTATATCTAGGATTTAGTAAGCAATCATCCATGACAATAAAATCATCTTCTTTTGGATCTTCAAATAAATCTATGAATTCTAGATTTAATTTGTATCTTTGACCGCTTTGATCTAAAAGTTCATAATTATAACCATTAATTTCAACAATCCTTAACTTTACTACCATTATTCTCCCAACTTAAACAATCTTTTAATAATACTTTCTTTATCTTTTTTATCAAGTATTTCTTTATTGACCGCTTCATCTCTTTTATACTCATTAACTATATGTATCTGATCCATTAGCTTTCTTTGTTCTTCATCTAATAAATACTCAGTATTTAAATATGATAACATTGCGATGCTTTCTCTTCTCAAGTTTTGCTCTAGTAATGGTTTTGACTCATCATAGAACCAAACATATTCTAAGCTTTTGAATTCATTAATTGCATCTCTAACTTCGGTTGGTATCTTTTTTAATTCATTTGGATCTAAATGATATAAAACTGAATCAACTTCTACTAAGCACTCAGCTTCATATTTATCTATACCTTTCCCCATTACTTCTCCTATCTAGTTTTTGACTTACACAATTCTATAAGTGCTTTAAATAAATTTTTATTCATTCTAACTTCTGTACGACCGATCTTCTCTTTCTTATCTAATTCGGCAATATCTTTTGATGTAATTGGCATCATGAAGAATGAATCAACAACCTTTTTCATACTCTTTCTTTTAATCTCTGCTGCTTTAAATCTCACTGATGCCGGAGCATCTTTTAATTTAGGTGTATTCATTACTTCTATATTATTTGCTTCTGGTAAGAATTTATCTTCTACCTTTCTTACTACTGGCATGTTTACAATTTTCATTCCAGTATTGCTCAACATAAATCCTGCTGCAATATTTTCTACTTTTTGCATATATACTTCTGTAGCAGAAACATTTGAGCACATAAATTGACATCTTATATCTGTAACTTCTGGCATATATATTTTTTCAACATATAAATTGTTTTGCATAAAACACTCACCTAATTTTTTTGCTTTTGGTAAGTTGATTGTTTTTGCAATTTCATTGTTAGCAAAGAAATGTGATCCAATATTCACTAAGCTTGGAAAATCTATTGCTTCTAGTTGTGTATTACTATAACAGAAACTAGTTCCTGCTCTTTCTAATGCCGGCATATAGATTCTATGCAATAGCGTATTAAGCTCCATAAATCCTCTGCCTATATCTTTAACTCTAGGACATGAGATTTCGCTTATCATATTATTATGAGTAAAAGCAAAATTTCCTATCCTTAATACTCTTGGAATTTCAACAGTATGTAATTGACTATTATACATTAAGAATTTATCACCAATTACTTCTAGATTCTTAAAGCTAATTTTTCTTAATTCTTTATTAGATGATAGAAAATCATTAGCTACTGATCTAAGCTCTGGTGCATTTATTTCTTCTAGTACTTCATTTCTAGATAAAAAGTCAGAACCAATATCTTTAACCTTTGGTAGACTTATTGCTTTTAAAGAATTATTTCTAGCTAAGAATTTATCTCCGATTGATGTAACATTTGGCAAGTCAATCCATTCTAATGTTGTGTTGTTTTCCATAAAATTATTACCTATTTCAGTTGCATACTTATTACTATAACCAACAATTTGATTATCTTTATTAAGTTCAATAATTATTGGATCTTCTTTATCTTTTAAATAAACTTGAACAGTTTTGTTTTCTGGTCTTTGGAAGTTTTTGCTTACAACAACTTTTTTGATATTAGATACATCATCACCATGCTTGTCTTCTTTATTTGGTACATAGAAATCTTTAATAAAGCAATCTTTAAATCCTCTATACCATGACTCATCATCAATAGTTTTGAATTTCTTATCATATATATCCAATATATACTCATCCATTACTATTTCTTTGCCTTTTTCGAATGTACGAATATTTGAACCATCAAGTACAATATTTCCTGGGCAAAAGTATATGCCATTAGCTTCAATATTATACTTATAATATTTTCTATCTGGTCCTACTACATATCCCGGTATTTTTAATGTCTCAACATTCGCATCAGAATAACAGCATCCGCGTTCTTCCATCATTTTTGCAAAGCTGGCTGCTAATCCTGGTACAAGCTTATCCAAATTGTTTCCAAATGTTGCATTTGGATTTTCTACAGTATGATTATATCTGCTTATAATTTCTACTGTAGTTCTTTTTTCTTTAGTAAATTGGATACTTAATATAGCAGTGCTATATTCATCTTCTCTCTCTGGAGATGTAAAATCTTCTCTTCTTAATTCTAATGCACCTTTTTTAACAGCAAAGAATACAAAACATCTTTCTAGTCTTCCACCATGGAATGTACATAGTTTTTCTTTTTCTGCATAGTACTTTTTGAATTCTTGTATTTCTTCTTCATTGTGGCATTCGAATAATTGATATCCGACTTGATTTAATAATTCATATGGACTTTTATCTATATCTTCTGGACTATCTACTCTTTCTCCTTTATCATTTAACTTTGAATAAATAAATTCCTTGAAATCAGTTTCCAAATGTTTTTCTGTAATAATTTGTCCTAGTGTACGATTGTTAGTAGCAAAATAGTCACGCAAAATAGAAGATAACTTACCATCATCTTCTAATATAGTCGGAAAAAGTTTCCTGCATAAATGCATGAAACTTTCACCGTACTTCTTTTTAATTAAGTTTAATTCTTCACTAGCTGACATTAAATCTCCTAACAATGAAAGAACTTCTGCTTTTGTATTTAATAATTAATATTTAATTTATATATTAATTATCTTAGTTAATATAATTATTGTCTTGTAAAAATTCACTTTCACAAGTTAAGTTAATCTTAAGCTCTTTTAGAGTTTTTCTATCTCCATTTTCAACTATATATGTTGAATGAGCTTCAGCTCCTTGTAATTTATCTAAGCATTCAATTGCTTTTTTAATCATTGGATTTGTAACTGTACAAATACTTAATGCTGTTAAAACTTCTGGTAAAGTTAATCTTGCATCATCATTTAATGTTGATTTTAGTTTAAGCATTGGTTTTAAAAGATTTGGTGATAATAAATCTATATCATCAGGAATCTTACTTAAATATTTGATGGCATTAATAATTGTACTACATGGTGCTGTTAATAATTCAGTTTGTCTTCCAGTAATAATTTTCTTTCCAACTTTAATTGCCATAGATGGACAACCAGATTTGGCTTTCTTTTCTAATGAAGGTTTAACAACATCTAGATAATCACCATCTATATTTAATTCATTCATTAACAATCTTATTTTTTCAACTGTATCCGCATCAGTTTGTCCAGATTTATAATTATTTTGTTCATTATAATATCTTCTAACAATTTCTCTCTTTGATGCTTCTTCAACAACATCATTGTCTGTTATACAGTATCCAACCATGTTAACACCCATATCTGTTGGTGATGTATATACAACTTTGCTATTTACTCTTTCAAGTATGCTCTTTAATACAGGGAATAATTCAATATCACGGTTGTAATTTACAGCTGTCTTTTTATTATGTTCTAGATAAAAAGGATCAATCATATTAACATCTGCTAAATCTGCAGTTGCTGCTTCATAAGCCATGTTAACTGGATGTTTTAAAGGTAAGTTCCAAACAGGGAATGTTTCAAATTTAGCATATCCTGCTTTAACGCCTCTCTTGTTTTCATGATAGATTTGAGAAAGACAAGTTGCTAACTTTCCGCTACCAGGTCCTGGAGCGTTAACAATAACTAAAGGTTTTGTTGTTTCAATATAAGGGTTTGCGCCATATCCTTCTTCACTAACAATAGTATCAACATCAGTTGGATATCCCTTAGTGAATTTATGGCAATAGGTTTTGATTCCATTTCTTTCAAGTCTCTTAATAAACTTATCAACACTTGGTTGATTGTCATATAGAGTTACTACTACAGAGTTAACTGAGAATCCCATTGATTTAGCTTTTTGAACAATGTTTAAAATTTCTATATCATATGTAATTCCATATTCAGCTCTAGTTTTTCTTTTCTCGATTGCATTCGCATTGATACAAAAGATAATTTCTAAGTCGTCCTTCAATTCTTTAAACATTGATATTTTAGCATCACTCTTAAATCCTGGAAGAACTCTTGCTGCATGAGAGTCGTTAAATAATTTGCCACCTACTTCTAAGTATAGCTTGTCAAATTTCTTAATTCTCTTTCTAATATTCTCACTTTGTAACTTTACGTACTTTTGATTGTCAAAACCCTTTTTCATTTTTAGCTAACCTCTTTCTTTTTCTCCTTTACCTTAAATATTTTTATCCTTCGTAATCCAAAATATTTGCATATTTCATCCAGTAAATTATATATTTGCATATTTTAAGTTTCAACAAATTTTTCCAATAAAAAAGGATTCAAAAACTTACGTTCTTGAATCCTTGTAATAATTGATATTAGCGGTTTTTGTCATTTTTGTAATATACCAATTTATGGTTATCTATCACGGTCTTCTCCGCTTCTTTGATTAGCTTTTCTAAAGCTATCATTTATTCTATTTTGATTAACCTCTATTTTTTGGCTTATTGAAGCAACACTATTCTGAATTGATTCTGGACAAGAATCTAATCTTTCACTAATAAGCTCTGCATTCTCATCAAAGTTTCCAATAAATTTTAATCCACCACCATATTCTGCTTCTTTATTACCTTTAGTAAATATCTCTAATGCTTTTCTTTTTCCTGCTGGTGTTTGTGCTAATTGATCTATTTTAACTTTTGTAGCAAAAGCTATAACCTTTTCATTTGCTGTAAGAAGTTCTACATCAGTTTCGTTATGTGTTGTTGAAACATTAGCAGTATATAAATAAACATTTGTCTCTATGTCTTTTCCAACTTTGCATAGATTTCTAACTCTTAGAACATCTCCTGATATTAAATCAACACCATCATAATTATCATCTCTTCCGTCTTTGCTTCCACGAACTAATTCAAATCTTCCTGATGCTAATCTTTGTTGTCTCATGCTTGCTTCCCTATCTAAGAAAGCTTTATTTTCTTGTGCTGCTTTAGCTAAGAATTCTTCTCTTTCCTTGGCAGCTCTTGCTTCATCTATTGCT